>Ga0265780_10001600_pt1 | contig 31563 bp, 32 predicted proteins | sample P1T30metagenome_FD_192432 | JGI IMG/M metagenome (GOLD analysis project Ga0265780, IMG submission 192432) | Plant litter microbial communities from East Loma Ridge, Irvine, California - P1 T30 | ecosystem: Environmental > Terrestrial > Plant litter > Unclassified | place: USA: California... | reverse complement strand
TAGACCAAAAAGTGACCAGATACCCATAGACGATAACAAATGTACACAACGACCATCCCGGCAACCGCTAAACAGTGAAAGATGACTCTAGTTGCTGCTGATTTTTACCGTAGTGTTCACTGAAATCCGAAATTGATGATTGTTGATGCCTGACATCGAGGGTTTAATCACCCACGAGTGCTCTAGGTATATACAGATGTGTCTTTGCAGACTGTGGCCCATCTATGAGTGCTACTCAAGCATCGCGGCTGGCCACAACCTTTCAGTATCCGTCCTTGCCCCACTTGTTGTAGGTGTCGTGGAGCTCCTGTAGTCGGGTCAATACATTGATGCATGGCTGGAGTGCACTTGCATACCTTGGGGAGTGTCACGTTGGGAATGACCACGACGTTCAGAGCCGAAGGCGCATCCTTCTTGACACTCGTGTCACCTCCAGGGTGGTATTGGTAGGGACCGGTGCTCCCGTCTTGTTTCCAGGGCTCGCTGCCTTCAGCCTTGGCGACAGTTCGCTCGGACGAAGCGCTGGTAGGAGAGCGGGCTACACTCGGTCAGCACAAAGGTGTCAGGACCCTATGAGGCTGCTATGATGCTCACAAAAATGCCATCCTGCCAGGCCAAAGACACCACTCATGATGGCCAGGAGGACCTGTCGCAGCCAATTAGCTTGTGATCGCGTCCTGAGAGGAGCATGTATCTGCTGCATACATAGAGCTCCGGGTCGCGCTTGGCTCCGGTCTGGAGCGCCTGCTTGCCAGCTTCTCTCTCCCCCTCGGCGGCGGCGCTGGCCCAGCGGCGGGTCACAGGAGAGGCGCGGAGGCGGGGAGCGGCGCGGAAGGCAGAGCGGGCGATGATGGAAGACATGGTGCCTGGTTCCGGGGAGCGTTCGTCTGTTGCGGGGGGGAATGCGGGATGCTTTACGTCGGAGCGACCAGTGGTTCGATGTCGAAACTCAGCAGCGAGCGGTCGCCAAGCTTGCACGGGTCCTGCGTCAGTGGTCACTGGCGAGGCTAGCCTCACGCAGCATAGCGAGACATGGCCCGGGGGGTCCTTGCAGCAGCGACGGCATCAACCTCACGCCCCTTTTGCAATCTTCGTTGTCGCAAAGCCAGTCCGCATCACAACACGCCCCTTCACGGCACTGCGACCGCCTCCCGCCGCCGCCAAACTCCACGCACCTTCCCCGCCCCGTCGCTCCTTCCTCCCCGTCTCCTATCCCCCCGGACCCGCGCCCTTTCCTTCCTCCATGCCATGCAGCTGGTAACGACGTGCACTGCGACCGCGACACCCTCCAGGCCATGACGACACCCGAACAGAAGCGCCTCTCGAGTGGCAGCCGCGTGCTGGGCGTGACGGGCCCCGCGGGAGAGCCGGGCCTGCCGCCCTCGCGCCCATCGTCCATCGGGACGGCGCATTCGGGCAGCCAGAAACGATGGTCGCGCACAGAGGCTCTCCGCGCGGGCGGTGGTGTGCAGAGCGGCATCAGCGTGTCCGGAAGCCTGGGGGCCCAGAGCAGGCCGACGACAGCCGCAAGCAGAACACATGTCCCTCTTGCCGCGCATGGCTTCTTCCGCCCCATGAGCTCACAGCGCCTGCAGCAGCAGCGCAACCAGCGCCCCAACTCGCTGCTCGCCAACGGCTCTCTCTATTCCGAAGGCACGCACGATGCGCCTACCAACTCCTACCGCCAGAGCATCGTCTCGACACAGACAATCCGCACCCCTACCTTGGGCCTGCATCACGAGCTGGACCAACCTCCCCCTTCACGCGGCACAGACATTACCGACAGAGACATGCCTGATCGCACCACTGCCAACAGCACCCCGACAGGGGCCGAAACGGTGCGCAGCCGCGGCGAAAGCACAACTCCCCTCCAGCGTCCCCGGCCACAACATCTTGACCTTGCAAACGTTCACAGGAACGACTCGGGAAAGCTGCCCACTCCCAGCAAATCTCCACGGTCGTTCCGTTCCAGCTTTTTGTTGTCTAGTCGCGATGGGCGGACTACACAGATGCGCCCAAATCAAGGCCATGAAAAGCTCACATCCGCAGAGTCTTCGCCTCGCCTCGCCCGACAAGAGATTTCCAAGGACGCCGTCAGAAAGGAGCTGGGTAAGAACCACGAATACTTCTCTGGCAACACTGCCTTTTGCTGGGGTGGCCGATTGCAGAACACCCGCGACCGCCCCGTCAACATAGCCACGGCAATACTTATCATTCTGCCCGCTGCCCTGTTCTTTGGCTACTCGTAAGTATGCCCATTCTACTCATTTGTAAACGTCCTCTCTAACTGCAACCTCAGTGCGCCATGGCTCTGGCTCAACGTTTCTCCATCGATACCCATTCTCTTTGCCTACTTGTTTCTTGTATCAGTTTCTTCCTTTCTCCATGCTTCAGCTTCAGACCCGGGCGTAAGTTGTCCAGCTCCTCCGGTTTATTAGGACGCACCACTGACCATGTTAGATACTGCCACGCAATCTGCATCCCTTTCCTCCAAGTAATCCTAATGCCGACCCTTTGAATCTCGGACCGCCAACCACAGAGTGGACAATGGTTGTTTCTGCCGTTGGCAACAATGCTGCAATGGAGGTCCCAACCAAGTACTGTAAAAGTTGCAATATCTGGCGGCCGCCTCGTGCCCACCACTGCCGCGTTTGTGACAACTGCATCGAGACTCAAGACCACCACTGCGTATGGCTCAACAATTGTGTTGGACGTCGAAACTACCGTTACTTTTTCGTCTTCGTTTGCGCCACTACCCTGCTCGGACTCTTCTTGCTAGGAGCCAGCCTAGCGCACATCCTCATATGGCGCTCTCGCAACGATGCCTCCTTTGGCGCAGCCATCGACAAATGGCGTGTCCCTTTTGCAATGGCTATATATGGTCTTGTTAGCTGGGCCTATCCATTCAGCCTTGGCATCTATCATCTGTTTCTTGTGGGCCGCGGAGAGACGACACGCGAATACCTGAATTCCCACAAGTTCATGAAGAAAGACAGGCATAGGCCGTTCACGCAAGGCTCAATTCTCAAAAACTGGCTGGCGGTCTTGCAACGACCGCGGCCACCTACTTATCTCCATTTCAAGAAATCATACGAGGAGGGAGACCAGCGTTTTGGACCGCGCAAGGACAAGCGAACAGCCCCGTTGGCTACTGAACAGCAGGGGGGAGGCTTGGAGATGCAGGATGTGGGCGCACCTGAAGCATTTCAGGGTCGGAAAGATGTCAGCCCGAGTACATAGTAATCAATAAAGGTTTTCTGCTGAGACTTCTGCGGGATTCAGTTGCCCAGATGATGAATCATCCTGCATTATGATAAGTGCGGTGCACGATAGTTTGCGTTGTGCTGTTGATAAACTGAAGATACGCGTTTCCTGTGCTGGAAATATGCAACAGTCCCCGCAAAAGTCATTCTGAATTACACACGACTGACGGTCAGACATGGACGAGCGATTCCTAGTTCAAAAAGCACGCACAGCAGTTGCAGCGTGAAATACGGCGGAATGCGTGGTGACACTGGACAGGATCAGGGAGCGCCTAATTGGCCGACCGACCGACTAGCTGGATGTGTTTACCTCCTCTCCAAGCCTCCTGCACACCTCCATATCACGACTCCACTTCGCTGCACCGTGTCTGTTTGCCCCCAAAGCCTGTCATATCATTCTTGCAGGCTCCGTCGACATAACTGCACGTTGCGAAGATTGCCGCTTGTGTGCAGCGCGTACACTTTGGCAGTGTTGCTGCGCGAGCGCCACGGGTCCGCCCAACCATCGACCTCTCCTCTCCTTCGCGTCACTGCCTCGCCGCACCACGACCCATCGCAACGCGATCCGCGATTGCGCATCGCTAGACATGGCAGCGCGAGACGCATCACCGACATCGACATCGTCAACCCTGTCTAACATAACCGTGCAGACCGAGAAACAGGTCGATGCTCGCATCATGTCGAGCGCGTCGCCATCCATCTCCACGCCGCCAACCAGCCTTGACGACGAATGCAGCGTCCTGTCCGACACTACAAAGGTGGACCAGTCGATCGAAGTGATTGAGGGCAATCACATTCCGCGGGGCTTAGAAAACGCGCCTGACACGCCTGCCCCCCCGCAGGGTGATGTGCCACCCAGCGATGGCCGGCGATCAGCGCGAAGCTCTCGCAAGTCCGTCGCTACGTACAATGTTCAGATTCTCGCTGGCACGGCTATTCATACCCCGACCAAATACTTGGAGAAGCATCATAAGAATGTACTGCATGGTTCAATTGAAAGCCCCACGGACAATGATGACCCAACCCCTGCGAAGAAGCGAGCAACGAAAGCGAAGCTGGCGTCGGCCGATGCGGAGGATCCAGTTGAGCAGCAACTCGTCTCAGAGGCCGCCCAGGCAGCGCGCCGTCGCACGTCTTCTCGGGTCACTGACCTCCGCAAGGAAGCCCTTCGCAACATTTCAGGTGTCGGCAACGTTGTCGCCAACGCGCTATCCGATGGCAAGACTCTCGTCCAGAACACTCTTAAGCGGAGCGCATCCGACGCTACACTTCAGTCAAGCTCAAGCAAGTTAAAGCGCACCCTACACGTGGAGGGAAATGATGCCGGGTCAGACGCGGGCGGGGTCAGTGACCAGCAGCCTCAAAAGCCCAAGACGAAGATGTGGCTTCGCCAGGGCCTGTACGTTGGCCAGCACCGCGATTTCAACCCTCGTCTCTCTGAAACCCAGAATCGAGCTAGGAAGCGCACGAAGAAGCGCCAACATGACGAGGCCCTTCCCTTGCCTATGTTCGCCTCTGATCGCCTCTTGAACGAGGACCCGCACCACGTTTTCAAGGACTTCAAACTACCCTATGACACGTACCACCCTTTGCCCAGGAAGGTGAAAGTAGACGGGTGGGTGAAGCTGAGTAAAAGTAAGATTAGCATGTTATGGGTTGAAGATGTTGCTGACAATCTCCAAGACAGATTCATTGGCGAGGCGTCCGCTTTGTGGAAACGCGACAAACAAGATGCGTCTCAATGCTATTGCGATGCCGAGGACGGATGTGGTGAGGCCTGCCACAACCGCATCATGGCCTATGAATGCGACAACACGAATTGTCCCCTGGGGCCAGAACTATGTGGCAATCGCCCCTTCGCCGAGCTCAAGCGTCGTGCCAAGGGAAACCGCTATGACTATGGAGTCGAAGTCACGGACACTCCCGATCGTGGGTATGGAGTGCGCGCGATGAGAATGTTTGAGCCTCATCAGATCATCGTTGAGTATGCCGGAGAGATCATCACTCAGTCTGAATGCGAGCGACGCATGAAGCAAGTATACAAAAAGGATAAGGTGAGTCAGCTAATTCACTTCGTCGTTGCCGATCGTCGTCTAACACCTTGCAGTGCTACTATCTCATGAGCTTCGATAACAAAATGATCATCGATGCTACTCGGGGCACTATTGCTCGCTTCGTCAATCATTCATGCGAGCCCAATTGCGAGATGATCAAATGGACTGTCGGCGGAGAACCTCGGATGGCTCTATTTGCAGGCCCACGGGGTATCATGACCGGCGAAGAACTCACCTACGACTATAACTTTGAGTAAGCGACCCCATCTCATCGTGAGAGGGCATGACAAGCTAACCATAGTAGTCCATTTTCACAGAAGAACATACAGCAATGCCGGTGTGGCACTGCGTCTTGTCGTGGTGTACTTGGTCCAAAGCCAAAAAAACCAGTTGAAGACAAGTCTATCGCATCCACCATCATCGCAGGTACAAAACGCAAATTCCAAACGCTTTTGGGTTCAGTGCGTGCAAAGCCCGAAGACAACCACACCTCACCAAAGAAGCGAAAGCTGCATACTGGTAATACCATCACAACCAAGGCCAAGAACACAGGCGTCGAATCGGAAATGGCACGTGAACGAGCTGGAAGGATGGCCGCTGAGCATTCCCGTCAGATCGCTTCCCGTGAAACTCGTGCATTGAAACGGTCCACTCCAGCTGGCAGTCGCGGACCCTTGCGAAGAAAGGTACCTTTAACGCGCTCAACTCGCATAACCAAGGTCAGCTTCCAGCCCAAAAAATCCAAGGAAGGTGCCTTGAAGTCCATTAAGCAGGGATTGCGCGGTGGCTCCCGACCAACATCATACTTGCTCGATCGACCTAGGACTCCAATTCAAACTGAGTCGGACGAAGACTGTTCTCCCAATATCACCCCTGCTTCTTTGCGGAGCGCCTCTAGGAAATCGGAAATGACAACCCCTGCATCACGAGCTCGGCTAAGAAAGGTCGAAAGCAACACGAAGCTGGGACAAGAGACTCGGTCTGTTCGCGCCAACTCTGCAGGTGGTGCCCGTATCAAGCAGAGCGCCTCAAAACACGAGTCAAGGGAAGCAAATCTTACATCCGGACCTGTCTCTAACAAATATCGGTACACAAGGCGGACTTAGGCGTATTTCTCGGTTCCATGCTTCGGCGTCCTTGACATGTGCAGTAATGCCCGAGCAGATGTCACCATATCACTGCTGCGCCGTCGATGGATGCACGGCAACAACGGGCCATTATCGCGAACAATCATGCAAGCCGGGTATCATGGCATCTTCAGAGGAAGGCTAAGTCTTTCTTATTCTATTGACCCGGAGTTGTTGATTTAGCGCCTTTGAATCCGGTGCGTTAGTTGCTTTATTTTGCTGGTCACTCGTCGATTGGGAAGGCGTTTCTTTGGCATGGGAGACTTTTCAGTTCTAGACCTATCGAATGACGCTAGGAAGTAGGCAATTGAGTACACTAATGTTCGAATATCCCCCGTACTTGTGTTAACTACTCTACACCCATATCGGCCTACTATTCTTGCCTGTTGGATGATGACGATCTGCATCATGATTCAGCAATGAACTCGCTATACTGGCTTCACATGTACCACCCAAGAACACAACTGAGATGTGCATTCCTGAGTACGTCTTTTGAACGCAAGATACCCAAGGTCTACAACGTACACAACCTGGTAAGAAGATCCCAGCATTGCACTCACTAGTTTGACAAAGACCGTGGAGTTTTCGCTGCCGGACATTTTCTGCATTTCGAATGGTCTGGTAATAGGAACCGAGCGCACGCTTGTTCCGCGTAAAATTCAGGTTGTTTAATGGCTTCAAGATATCTATGTGGTAGTATCATATACGCTTGATTTTGGTGCCATGACACGGAGGTCAAACAGTGGGAGCCTCTATGCAATGGCTGACTAATGACATTGATGCCTGACCTCATTGCACGTCCTACCTATGTCAAAAGTGTCTGCACCAAAATGTTAGCCCTCCGACCAACATGGAGACTGCTTCGATGCTACACCCACCTCCTACAGCCACGCCGTACGCTACAAACCGTCGCGTCGGCTGCCAAAGTCCCTGAATTTGCTTTCGCATTCGAGTTGAGTGGCCCGCCCCACCACCCTGCCTACGACCACCACTGACGGCAGTCAGTATCGATGGAGTCCTCGTCCGCAGCTCTGATCCGCTACCTCGCGCCCCGAAAGCCCTGTCATATCTCCAGTCGCAGCGCATCCCGTTTATCCTGTTGACGAATGGGGGTGGGAAACATGAGTCGGAGCGCGTAAGGGACCTGAGCAGGAAGTTGGGCGTAGAGATGGATACGAGCATGTTCGTGCAGAGCCATACGCCGTTTGCCGATATGGACCAGTATAAGGACAAGACCGTCATGGTGGTGGGTGGAGAGGGGGATAAGTGCAGAGCCGTTGCTGAGGCATACGGGTAGGTCTCAATGTCGTGTCGCATAGTACATTTGCTGATGTTTGCATAGCTTCAAGACTGTCGTCACGCCTGCCGACATCCTGGCCGCATACCCAGATGTCTGGCCATTCTCGCAGCAATTCCTTTCATACTACAGCACGTTTGCGCGGCCGTTACCGGCGCCCATCGACCCCTCTTCTCCATCGACTTCGCTGCGCATAGACGCCGTCTTCGTATACAACGATCCTCGGGACTGGGGGCTTGATGCGCAGATTCTCAAGGATGTTATGCTTTCCGAGCGCGGCATCATGGGCACACTCTCCCCCAAGAACGGTAATTCAAGTCTACCAAACAATGGCTACCAGCAGGACGGACAGCCGCCTATCTACTTTTCCAACCCGGATTTGCTATGGGCTGCCAAGTACCACCTACCACGGTTAGGACAAGGAGGTTTCCGCGAGGCGCTTGAAGGCATCTGGGCAGCTGTGACAGGCGGTCCAAAGAAGGGTGTTGAGCTTCAGAAGATTGTCATGGGCAAACCGTATCAGCCGACTTACGAATTTGCGGAGAAGCGGTTGATTGCTCATCGACAAGACATCACACGGTCAAGCGCCAGTTTAGAACCCCTGAGGCGTGTTTACATGGTTGGAGATAATCCGGCGAGTGACATTGCTGGAGGCAACAACTACAAGAGCCCGTATGGAACTGATTGGGCGAGCATTTTGGTGCAGACTGGTGTGTTTGTGGAAGGCACGACGCCGGCTCATCAGCCTCGGAAGATTGTAAGTCACGTTTTCTATGTGCACTAGACGTATGACGCAAATACTAATTTGGTTACTAAGGTTGGCGATGTTTGGGACGCAGTGTCTTGGGCTGTTACACAGGAGAAGTGGACACAATAAGTCGAAGACATGGCATTTGGCAGATTTAGCGGCATTTGAATTAAAAGCAATGGTATAAATCAACTATACCGGAATCTTAACGGATCTAGTGTATCCCCCCAGTCTTACTGTTACAAAGCGCCTAACTCCTCCTATGCTAGTACTATGCCTTCTCTAAATTGAACGCAATGCAATGCAAGAACCATCTACTCGTCTAAAAACCGGACGTTTGTCACATCACCAAGACCAAACCCACTCGCAATCGGCTCCGAGCCAATCTTGCCCGTCTCAACATCACGCTGATACACGACAACATTCTCGGACAGACCGTTCGCAACCGCGATTTTGTCGCCCTTGGTGTTAAGGTTGAAATGTCTAGGCTTCATGCCGCCGCTGGCGACAATCTCGACAAACTCCAACTGGCCCGACTCGAGCGGCTTGAACGTGATGATAGAGTCGCTCTGGATTTTTGTCTCGTTCTTCGGGTCCGCGTTCGGCACCGTGAACATGGGCGCCAACCGGTTCGAAGCGATGATGAACTTGTTGTCCGGCGAGGTGAGGATCTCAGCCGCGCCGGCGCCCGCAGGCGGCTCCTTGTCGCCAAACATGCTGAACTCGCCTACCTCGGCGAATTCCAGGCCGCCGCACTCGGGGTACGTGACGTTGTAGGAGACGATCTTGTTGCTGAGCTCGTGGAGCAGGAAGAGCTTCGTGTCCCAGGGCTTGCCGTCGGGCTGCCAGAAGACGGCGTGGCGCGGGCCGTAGCCGGCCTTGGCTTTGAGAGGGGGGTGCTCGGTGAGGGACTGGTTGGCCAGGTCGACGCAGTAGACGCGCACGAGGTCGGAGCCGAGATCGGGGAAAAGAACGTATTGGCCAAAGGGGTCGCGGAGGGCTTGGTGGATGTGTGCGGTGTCCTGGCGCTCTGGGACAGAGGCGTTGGCGATCTTGGCCGGGAAAGTGAAGTTCTGCATGGCCTGGAAAGCGTTGTCTGTCACTCCGAATGTGGAGATGCCAGGTGGGGTGTACTGTGGGAAATGGTCAGTTACATGTGCGTGGGCTTGAGGGGATGGTTGGGGATACGTACATGAGCCAAAGCAATAGAGCTATCGTCCTTGCCAAAGAAGGCGCTGGAAACCGGTCCACCGAGTGTACTGGCGTTGGATAGCTTTGTCAGCTTACCTTCGTTGTCGAGGGAAAGCATGGTTATGCTTCCCGGGTTGAATTCGTCTACGCATAGCACCTTTTTCTTGTCGGGAGAGACCTCGAGCCAGCTGGACTGCGAACCGCAGTCTTGGTTCTTCTGGGTCGCTTCCAAGCTCTTGGTGCCGTTGGTGTTAACGAGAGTGCTGAGAGTTCCCGGTGATCCATATGGCTGGGGACCATACGCGGAGATGAGGAGCTTGAGGGCGTGCGAAGAGGCTATGAGGGGGAGCACACTGAGCAGATTGCGCGTGTACATGGTGAAAGGTCGGGGATGTTGTGTAGTCCGTAAAGTAAGTTAGGTGGTTCGTAAAACGTAAAACGATCGTTGGTACTAGTCCTTGGGAATAAGGAATCTTTGCTGGTTGAGCGAGAGAATAGAATTTGAGGAAGATTATGATCTGCGCAAAGTACCAGCAAAGCGCAAAAAGAACGTTGTGTTGCGTGACAGCTCTTTGATGTTTCACATTCACGAACAGTGCATGTTGTGTGGCTTTGATGGCTTTATGTGAATTATTGATGTGAACGTTGTGAGTGGGGTGTGCCTTACGTTGTAAATTTCTGCGGGGGCCCGCCCGGCTAACAGTCTTAATTATATGTAAGTGAAATGTAAGGGACGCAAATGGCGGAAATTGGAATAATGTGAGACTGCTATTGTCGCGAACCTGAGCCGTGGCAGAAGGCTGAATGCTCACATCCAATGGGCGCCTATTGACAAGGCCGACGATCGGGCCTTTACACGCTTACCTTCCGTAGTTGGCGTGCTCGTGCTCGCAATTTTGCAACGTCGCAAAGCAATCAATTACAAGTAGGGGAAGTAAAACGAAATTTCCGCTCAAAGTGTCTGTAACTCTTCAGCTCTGCGCTGCTTCGCAAGTCACACAAAGACTTGGTGTTGTTTCAGAAGCTCTTCTCAGCTCAGCCACTACACAAAACTGATCGTCACAGTGAATCAAAATAATGTACTGAAAAAAGAGAATAATTGATGATTAGATGACTCGACAATTACTCCCATAAGCATGCTATATGTAGCCTATTGGCAGTCATGGATCCTGGACTCCGACGCGACAAAACATTAGAAGAAGAAAAACGCCTTTTCATAAAGGCAGCTATGTAAACATCCAAGATATCCCACCACCAAGAACAAATGGGTATTCTTACATTGTGACGGTGCGCGATGGCGTAATTGCGTGAACAAATTGCAACACAGCTTCAAAGAACGAAGATCAACATTGGCAAGTCGTAGCCAACCGCGCTTAAGATGACCCTGCGGTCACAGCAGCGGGTGCCTTGGGGTGAGTCTGCGCAGTTGGTGTCCTCTGTTCCTCGAACGCGGTGTCACCGTTGCTCTCCGAGCTCACGTGTTTCCGCCATTGTGAAAGAGATTCATCTATATCGTTCTTGTCGGCCGTAGGATTCTTTTCAAAGTCGAAACGATCGCTCAAGCGGTAGGCTTTGTTGGTCGTTTCCCAGTGAGATCTTAGTGCATCCAGTTCAGAAGCAAGATTGTCTAGTGCCATCGAGTTGCGTGTTGCGTTAGAACCTCGTCGAGCTGAGGCATCGGGAGTACTGGAGCCGTCATTCTCGCTGTAGAGTGACTCTGCTGATGCGATGCTATCGTGGTTACGATGGTGGATATGCTCTCCATTGGTACTGCCAGTGGGCAGCTGAGACTGGCGACGATAGGTATCTACTGAGGTCTCGAATTGGTCGAGGAATATCTGCACACGACTCTCGGCCTCGCGGGCCCGTTCCTCGACAATCACGTGCTGGCGGCGAAGAGCTTCCAGGTCGCTGCGGGTCTGTTCAGCTGAGGATTCCGCTTCTTTCATGCGGGTGGCAGCAGCTTCAGCTTCTTGGCGAGCAGCAGATACTTCTGCCTGCATTTTGGCAAGCTGTTGCTCCAGATTGGTGACGGTCGCCTTGGTCTTCTCTTGTGATTCCGATAGTTCGGAGCGGAGTTGTGCTCTTTCTGCTTCCCATTGACTACTCTGCTCCTCGGTGGGGCCGCGAGTAGTGCTTCGCGCCTGCTCTAGCTCTTCCTCGAGTTTGGAGTTTGTAGTCTTGTAGCGGTCCAGCTCTTGTTTCATCTTTGCAAGCATCTTCTCGGTGCCACGTAGATATTTGACGGCAGCTTGGTGATCGTTGTGCAGGGCTTGGAGCTTCTCCTCCCACTCCTTGCTTACTTCGTGCTCACGCTGCTCGAAAACAGTCCTGAGCTCCTCATGCACCTTATTCATGGAGTCGATTTGCTGCTCGAGTTCTCGCACGCGATTAAGTTCGGGGGTGCCGAAACGAGAGTTTGGACTGTCCAGGACTCTCGAACGTCGGGCGTCCATTGGATTGACACCTCGCTCCTCAAGAAGATTTCTCAGACTCTTCAACTGAACCTCGAATGCGTTGCTATCAAGACGTAGGCGTTCATGACGCTGGTGGATCTCCGACTTTTCAGCTTCCGAGGCTTGCATGTCTCGCATAGACTGCTGGAGTTGTTTGCGGATCGTGAGCCCTTCACGGCTGGACTGTTCCTGATAAGCTTCCAGGCCAGCAATTCTCTCCTCCGCGCGGCGTAGTTTCTCGGATGCTTGATCAGCAGCAGCTTGGTTCTTGCGAGCCATAGCGTTGGCAGATTCGACTTGCTGTTGCAGAATGACCACGCGTTCGTCCATTGCACTGGAGTTCCTGTCCAAAGGCCCGGCAGCCCTGTCCAGACCAGCCATGACCGCCTGCCGATGATGGCGGGCCTCTTCGGCATGCTTCTCAGCTATCATTTCAGCGTCTCGGAGCTTCTGTGATGCTGTCTCCAACTCCGTCATGCCCATTTCGTGCTCCGTCCGAAGCTGAGCGAGCTTTTGTCGAAGGTGCTCACTGTGAGCTTTCTCCTCTTCGAGCCTCTGCTCTAGAAGAGAAGTCTTGTCAGATGAAGAGGCTACTGCGTCTCGCAGAGACCCTAGTAGAGATACGTGTCGCGTCGCGTCCTCAGTCAATCTTGCGAGCTTTGTACTCATCTCTTGCTTGTCCACAGCCAAAAGCTTGGCTGATGTTTCTGCTTCTGCCGCACTAGCAGATGCTTCACGTGCCACCCGTTCGGCTTCGTGCAAATCAGCTCGGAGACTTTCACATTCTGCCGTAGCTTTCTGTCGTGTAGAGTCGAGCTCGCGCACACGATTTTGAGCTGCTTCTGCAGTCTCCTCTGCAAGCTGCTTTGCCCTTTTCTCCGCCTCCAGTTCAGAGGTTATCTTGCCCAACTTCTTAGACAATTCACTTTGCGCAGCCAACGACGCAACCAAACGGCGATTGATATCCTGAATGCGATCCTGGTCGGGTGTTGCTGTGCTACGAGTTGCATCCGGTTGGGGCGTGCCGCTTTGGCTACCACCGCCGTGAGCAGCCAATTTCGTCTTAGCGTATATGGCCTCGTTCACGGCCGCGTCACGTTGTCTCTCAACTTCGGCGATCCTCTTTGCTGCATCCTCGCCCTGGGTTTTGATAGAACCTTGTACGCGTTCGAGTTCAGACTTCATCTTAAAAAGAGCTTCGAGCAGTGGTTTGTCTTCATCTCGAAGAGACTCAGTAGACCGTTCATCGAAGCTGGGGCTGGTTGAGTTGGGATTATAACCCGCTTTGCGGGCCAGTGCAAGCTCCGAGGCATACCACGCATTTCGACTCTTGGCGAGTTCTAGGTCGCGGAGCAGGTCATTGTTTTGCTGATTAGTTGCGGGAGATGCGCCTAGTCCGCTATCGATTGGACGACGTTCACCATCACGACTCATACTTCGTTGCTGCTGCGTTTCGATTGAGCGCCTCGGTGTAGAGTGCTCAGCGCTATCCTGGGACAACTGCTGGCGGTGCGAACGAGATGTGGTTCTGGACCCTACACTGCCAGAACGTGTTGTGTCGATAGACTCCTTGGGCGTTCGCTGGCTGACGGCGTCGGAAGTTTTTCGGGACAGATCTGCAATCAAAGGACTGTCGTTACTCAAGGGTGATCGGTTCTCTCGGTCGAGTGTGCCAGCGAAGCCGGTATCTATTGGAGGTCCATATGTTCGATCGCCTTTAGTTGGCGTCCTGCTCCTGCCATTGGCGATACCTTGCACATTGGCTCCGTTGACGCGAGGCTGCGGAGGTTGCTGTAGCGGTGGAGGACCGGGTGGTGGTTGACCAGCTGCACGAGGTAAGCGCGATCCACCAGCACCAACGTTGTTGCCCATGGCATCAGGGGGTCGGGAGAGTTGGGGTCCAGGCATCATGCTTTCGCGCCTTGGAGGGGGAATCTTGCCTTGAGGAATACCGCTCCTTTCACCACCGCTCAACTTGCGGGGAGTGTTCAGCGCTTGTTGAGGGGGTGCAGTTTCGTTGGGCGGATAACGGATCTTTGAAGTGTCCAGGATGTAGGAAAGACTGAGCTCGTTCCCATCACTGGCTGAAGAGCTAGGCTCGCCAGCCATGACAACGATATGCTTTCCAAATGCAGTCATGCTGTGGCCGGACCGCGCTGATGGTGAATGGCCCATATTTTGGAACATGTACCAGCGACGAGATGTGATGCGGAAAGCTGCGAGATCACCAAGGTCAACGCCTTCCTGTGTACGGCCACCGAAAATGTACATGGTGTCGTTGACAAGCGCAGCTGAATGTCCCTCACGCGCAACTGGGATGTAGCCGATACAGTCGAGCTCAGCCCACGCATTTGTGCGAGGATCATATGTCCAGACATCATTGAACCAGGTAATTCCGTCAGTGCCACCAAACCTGTAGACAATTAGCGGCTGGACGGAATAAATCTTGTAGAATACCTACAGATATAGCTTGTCGCTCCAAGTGATTACGGAGTGGTTGGTACGAGCAGGTGGCGATTTGCCCTGAGGAGAGACTTGATCCTTGCTGTTGGGCAGGAGAACCTCCCAGCGACTGGTCGAGGATTGCAGTGAGTTTAGGTCAAATGCAACTAGATCGTTAAAGAACAGCCCCTCGACCTGTCCACCAAAAATGTAAATCTTCGAGCCGAGGATGTTCAAAGTATGCCCGTAGCGGCCGGTAGGACGAGCGCCTTGTGGTAATGCGCGGGACCAGTGTTTTGTGGCTGTGGATTGTGAGCTGGTGGCACTAGAGCCGACGAGCGGCAGACTTACATGTGTTCAACAAGTAGAGCGTATCGTCCAAGTCGTCATTGTCGGCCAATTTCGTGTCGCCGCCAAATACAATGAAGGCATTGCCCACTAGCAGACTGGCATGTCCTACGCGTGGTCCAGGCCCGTCTCCTGTGGTGGAAATAGGGTAGCATGCCATGCTTCCGTTGCCCATCTCGGTCAGCCACAAATCGCCCTTGACAGTCGCACCACCAACAAGGCCTCCCATGAGATATATTGTGCCATCCTTGGATGCAGTCGAGTTTATGGCGGCGCCGTAGCGTGGAAATGGGTTGCCGGCGGTGAAGTTGAGACGGCGCGACGCCCACGGGTACGGGGAGTCTGATGCGCTACCCAGGCCTCTGGCATTCTACAGATGTTATCAGTCGGCGCGCAGCCAATTGTGCGGAGGATGTCTGCGCAAACATACCTGTGGGTTGGGATCTGCGCGGTCCCGCAGTGCTTTTGGCTCTGGCGCTGTCGCATTTCCTTGGTTGTTAAGGGAACTGAACGAGTTGTTCACGCTGCTCCCTGGCGTAGGCGTCTGCGACTGCGACTGCGGACCAGGTCGGTTTTTTTCGACATCGCGAATGGCTCCGCCGTTGGGAGGAGCGCCGACTGGGGGTGCCGGCCCGTGGGAGGAAGTTGTCTCGCGGGTGGCTGCCGGCAGCGCATTGGACTGCTGCTTGTTCTTCTTGCCGAAGAGGAAGGACATGGCGTCAGATTAGACTGAGAGCGTCGTGGAGGGCGCCGGTGCCGGTCAAGCACGCATTCGGCCTGCGATGGCTCGCGTGGAGATGTTGCGCGCCAAAGGGAGCTGGAGGCTGGAGGCTGGGGAAAGGTGCCGAACTCGGGATCTCGGGAGCAGGTCAGGCGGGTGTGTGGTGAAGGAGGGCTGCGCGCATGTCGTTCACAGCGTCGCCGGGTACACAGGTCCAAGGACGTTGTGGTGGGTGGTGTATGGCAGCGATGAGGCGTGGTAGCGATGGCGGTGGTGACTTGGCGGGACAATCGCTGTAAGACGGGAGTCTCGCAGGTATTGCCTAGGCACGATACTAGGTTTGGGGCCAGTAATGCAGCTTGCACAGCGCAGCGCGAACAGACGAACGTTGGCTTCAAAGTTACAGACAAGCGAAGGCCAAAGTGTTCGTTGCTGGCTACTGGAAAAGACCAGCGGAAGCCCTCCCTAGACCCGATTTACTTCTCGCGGCGCCCCTGAGAACGCGAGGATCTACAGCCATGACAGGGCTCCTTACGCGCCACCATTGGCTACACCGAGCATGCGCATGCACGGCGGACCAACAATAGCCAGACGTCTGGCTGCCGTCGCCGCTGTTCCTCCAAGCTTCTTCGTCTGGCTGTGAAGCACGAAACACGCTCGTGACGCTTCATTTTCTTGATTGCCCGCGCAGTGGCTCTAGGGGCATTCAGCCACGTACCGTCGCCCTCGGCACTGGAACATGTACCAACTGTGGAGTGCAGCGGCCTGCAGCTCACGTGACTCACCGCCGTCCCCTTCGCGCCTAGTCCCATGTGCACTGGGCGCGAAGCTTGACGCGAATGCTCACCGCGGTCCATGTAGCACTTGGGCAGCGTCACTGACGCAAATCTGCTGCAATCAATCCAACACGCCAAACAGCTCATATAGACGGCCATTCCGCAAGGTCGCGCTTGCCTTGCAAACATAGCACATCCACCGACATGGGCATCGTCTGCGCGCCTCCACCATGAGACCCTCGGACGACGTGCCCCTCCGCAACGGCCATCCACATGCTAATCCGTTGGCCTCACATGCGCCCGTCCACGCCGAAGCAAACAACATGGCTCTAGATGCGCCGGCAATCCAAGCGCCCAACGGCGCACCATCCTCCCGGCCTGGCACCGCCGCGACCAACAGATCAATCAGTAGGGTTGTTCGTGACGACCAAGCAGGAGCTGCCCAGGGCAGCTCGACTGGCACCTCTGGGCGGCCAGGCATGCTGCGCGCGAAAAGCGACTTCGGGCCCCGCCCTCCTGCGCCGCCAACAGAGAGTGCCGACGAGGGCAGCGTTGACGGACATTTCACCATTCGCCATGGTTGGGCCGACCAGCTGGGCTCCGAGGAATACTCGAACCTATTGACATCTGTGTGTGCACCTCTAGCATCACAGAGTGCACAAGGCTGACTAGCTGGGCAGAACTTCTTCATGTACTACACCGACAAGAAACACGAGACGGGCGGCCACCCCAAAGGCGAGAATAGCCCGTTTCCGGTGCAAGAATGGCGCATGAGAGACAGGCTCAAGACCGTTTCTGCCGTCCTTGCGCTGTGCCTCAACATCGGCGTGGACCCTCCCGACGTCATCAAGACCAACCCATGTGCGAAGGAAGAGTGCTGGATAGATCCCACCGTGACCTCCCAGACGCCCGGACACACTCCTATGAACCAGATCGGGAAAGCCCTCCAGACACAGTACGAGCAGCTTAGCATGCGCACTCGTTACAAGCTGCTCCTCGACCCTACCACAGAAGAGACGAGGAAATACACATCCACGCTGAGACGCAATGCGCGGAACGAGAGGGTGCTGTTCCACTACAACGGCCATGGCGTTCCCAAGCCGACTAGCTCGGGCGAAATCTGGGTGTTCAACCGCAACTATACGCAGTATATTCCTCTATCCCTCTATGACTTGCAGACTTGGATTGGAGCTCCCAGCCTCTTTGTATACGACTGCTCCGATGCTGGTCTCATCATCAGCAACTTTAACAAATTTGCCGAGAAACATCAGACTGAATTTGAGGAAGCGCGGCGGAGAGATCCAAATGCTGAATACGTTGACTTCAGCGACTGCATCCACCTGGCAGCGTGCAGAGAGAAGGAGTCTCTGCCCACCAACCCCGAGTTACCGGCAGATATCTTCACCTCGTGCCTGACAGATCCTATAACTATGGCTGTGCAATTCTTCATATTGCAAAACCCACTCCCCACCAACGTCAGTCTCCGGGACGCTCACAACATCCCCGGAAAAGTTTCTGAGCGTAGAACGCCCATAGGCGAGCTCAACTGGATCTTCACGGCCATTACTGACACCATCGCATGGAACTCGTTGTCAAAACCTCTATTCAAGAAATTGTTTCGCCAAGACCTCATGGTAGCCGCACTCTTCCGCAACTATCTTCTTGCGCAGAGAATCATGCGTGTCTATCATTGCCATCCTGTTTCACATCCTGAAATCCCCCAAACCCACGACCATCCGCTCTGGCGCAGCTGGGATCTGGCTGTCGAGCTTATCCTTGCACAACTTCCAGATCTCCAGGCAGAAGCGCGTGGTGAAAAGGAATACGTCTACAAGCATTCGGAATTCTTCTCAGAGCAACTGACAGCCTTTGAGGTATATTTGACCCAGGGAGCAGTCGAGCAGAAGATCCCCGAGCAACTTCCCATCGTGCTTCAAGTATTACTTAGCCAGGTCCATCGCCTTCGTGCGCTTATTCTCCTTTCGAGCTTCCTAGATCATGGACCATGGGCTGTGAACCTAGCGCTCAGTATCGGCATATTCCCGTACGTGCTAAAGCTGCTTCAGTCGCAGGCGAACGAACTCAAGCCGGTCATGGTCTTTATATGGGCCCGAATTCTTGCGGTTGACCAGTCTTGTCAGGCTGATTTGCTCAAAGACAACGGATATCAATACTTCATCAACATCTTCAATCCCAATTCAGGTATGTGATGCGCCTAACTAGTGTTGTACAGCATGCCAACGCAGTACAGGTATACCCATTCAGAACGCCAGCGAACACCGAGCAATGTGCGCCTTCATTATCTCCATGTTTTGTAAAGACTACAACCAAGGCCAGCGTGCATCACTGAGTACAGAATTAGTAGAGAGTTGCCTTGATCACCTCAAAGACATGCAGAATCCTTTGCTTAGGCAATGGTCATGTCTTTGTTTGAGCAAACTCTGGGTCAACTTCGAAGAAGCCAAATGGGTAGGTATTCGCTGCATGGCACACGAGCGGCTATGTGAGCTTATAGTAGATCCTGTGGCTGAGGTCAGAGCCGCAATGCTGCACGCTCTGGCGTCTTTCTTGGGCATTCGTGATGTGACTGCTCAAGTCGCTAACATCGAAGAGTCAATTGCATCCATGGTCCTTGTCGTCACTATGGATGGCAACAGTATGGTACGGCGAGAATTGCTCATGTTCTTCTCGGTTTTTGTTGCACGCTACAAATCACGGTTCCTTGTTGCTGCGTATGAGCAGTTTGTGGCTGAAAAGAGTGGTGCAACGCCAGCACAGCCAGAAGACAAACAGGGTGATGCACTGTTCATGAAGTCGCGGACATCATCAGATCCCGAGGCCCCAGCCCCAGCACCGGGCCTGTGCTCACAAAACACCATATACTCTGCTATCTGGAAGGAGCTGCTGGTCATGTCTGTTGACCCACATCCCGAGATCGCCAAAGAGGCGGGCATCGTTGTGGATCACATACTATTGGCTTTGTCCGAGTCTTCTCTGGCTAAGCATGTACAGTCTCACTTCGAAGAGGCCGTAAAGGAAGTTCAGGCTGCTCGTCCGATCCGCCGGACTGCAGAAGACGCATCGTATCAGCAGAAATCGTCACATCCTCCCACGCCAACTAAAGACTCGAGTTACCTGTCGCTATTCGGTAGCATACGCAAGTCAACAAGCGTTGGTGCTTCGCTGAAGAACCTTTGGGCGGGTCACGAGCCCGCAACGTCACCCCAGAAGCAGTCTTCGAAGAATAAGGAGGAGTCCGCTACCACAGTACCAGAGTCAAGACCGCAGACTCCCGAAAAGTATCACGTGGAAGAAGAGCCCAAATCGCGGGGCTTTAGGCCACGAGACCTATTGCAAAAGCCAGAGATACCGTTGAAAAGTGTGTTCTTTGAGTGGTCAGTGGAGTACTTCCGTGAGCCGCAGATGAAGCCGACAGAGGCGGACGAACCCGGTAGCACAGACTACAACGGCAGGCTGTGGCGCAGGAATCGAAACGATAAGATTATTGCCGAGACGCAACCTCTGAAGGAAGTCTCGGTCTCTAATCGCTGGGATGTGCCTCGAGGCTACTTTGACAATCTCAGTCAGCCCATGAAGATGTGCTTCCACCAGTTTGAAGACCATCTTGTCGTGACAGACAACCGGGACACTATCAACATCATTGACTATTCAAAGTCTGTCGTCAGGAAGAATTGCTTTTCAAATGGCAATCCCCCAGACTCGCGAATCACTGACGTTCGCTTCATCAATGAAGACGACCAAGCTCTACTAATGACGGGCTCAAGCGACGGTGTAATCAAAATCTTCCGCAACTACGATTCCAAAGGGAGAACGGAGCTGGTAACAGGCTTCAGAGCTTTGACTGATCTCGTGTCTAGCAACAAAAACGCCGGGCTGGTGTTCGACTGGCAACAGGGACGGGGCTTAGTATTGGTTGCCGGTGATGTCAAGGTTATTCGGGTTTGGAATGCGGGTACCGAAGTTTGCACCAGCGTAAGTTATGTGCTGACGCAAGGAAGTTGGCCTTACTGACCTTCTTTAGGATATACCTGCCCGATCTGGTTCTTGTATCACCTCTCTGACCTCGGACCAAGTAGAGGGAGACGTTTTTGTCGCTGGATTTGGTGACGGTGCCATTCGCGTCTACGATCAGCGCCAGAAGCCCGCCACGGCCATGGTCAAAGTATGGAAAGAACACAAGCAGTGGGTTACGAATGTGCATCTACAGCGAGGCGGCCAGCGCGAGCTCGTCAGTGGCTGTCGGAGTGGTGAGGTCAAGCTCTGGGACATTCGCATGGACAAGAGCGTAAAGACGATCATGGCCACAACCGACCACCTGCGCACCTTGAGTGTTCACGAACATGCACCTGTGTTTGCGACGTAAGTATCAATGATCTCAAGCCTTACTGTTCCAGCTGACACGTGTAGTGGAACACAAAAGCATCGCGTCAAGATTTTCAACATCAATAGCGGCCAGCCTGTATCCTACTTTGAGCCATACTCCGGTTTCCTCCGCGACCGATCAGCTCCTATCGCAGCTACCGCATTCCATCCACATAGGCTCATGATCGCTGCTGCGGCCCTACACGACAACCACGTCAACATATTTGCATGCCATGAACCGAAACATTCTGCGATCAAGACGGTCAAGCTGTGGGAAGGGCCTACAGCGACTCCCACCAGGGTTTCCTCTCAAAACGTTTAAAGTGTGGAAATCTCAAATTCTTCTAATTAACGGTATTTGGACTCTAAGAATAGGCCTACTCTTCACGGCCTCCCGGGTGCTTGTGCGGCGTTCACTCATGCAAGGTTTAGGAAAGTCTTGGGTCTTGATCATTGCATAGCATTGGGAGCGGGATCATCACTAGCATGTCAGATAGATTCAGGTACGAAATGGTAGTTTTTAATGTATCGGCTGGTCGTAGGGTACCTTCACTGCATACTTCTTCTCATGTGTGAGCGTACCTGAAGTGCCTGACTCGGGCGCGACGCGCTAGCGATGGTGGGGCAATGAATCATAGCCCCGCCATGGACATGTAAATTCGTAGCATTGAAAGTGCACACGACAAGTAACTCTTCCAACAGTTCAACGACAATGAGTGACGCTGCACCCCCCAATGACCCCCCACAGGGCGAGGCGCCCTCAAAGAACGCCCTAAAGAAGGCGCAGAAGGAGAAAGAGAAGGCTTGTTTTGTCCAAAGCTCCATGTTTTGACTTGCTGCTAACAGCACAGCAGGCAGAGAAGAAGGCTGCAGCGAAAGCCCGTGAACTCGCCGAACGAGCCAAAAAGGACGCCGATGACGCCGCTGATGTTTCTGCCGGTTCGTATGGCGACCTCCCACTGTGCGGCTCGACCGACTTCAAGCCCACGGGCACGCCGCGTACCGACCTTGCCCAAGCTGCCGAAAACGAGGACAAGGAGATCACATTCCGGTGCTGGGTTGAGAATGCGCGTGTTCAGTCCGCGAAGCTCGCTTTCCTCAACTTGCGCCAGGGTCTCAACACAGTGCAGGCTGTCGTAGCTGCCAGCGAGAAGCTGAGCAAGCAGATGGTCAAGTACTGTGGAAGTGTGAGCACGGAGAGCACACTCCTCGTCACTGGCCTGGTCAAGCGCGTAAAGGAACCCATCAAGAGCGCCTCTATCAAGGACTTTGAAATTCATGTCCAGAAGCTGTTCATTGAGGTCAAGGCCGACGTCCCTCTGCCGCTCCAGGTCGAGGATGCAGAACGCCCTCTACCTACTACCGAAGAGGAGCAGCAACAGGAGGAGGGTGACAAGCAGCCGCTCGTCAGTCTCAACACTAGGCTGAACAACAGGACCATTGACCTTCGCGCGAAGATCAACCAGTCCATCTTCGTCATCAAGAGCGGTGTCTGCGCCATATTCCAGGAGTTCCTGTCGAAGAAGGGCTTCGTACTCGTCCACACTCCCAAGATCCTCGGCGCAGCATCCGAAGGTGGTGCCAATGTATTCGAGCTCAAGTACTTTGACCGCCCGGCATACCTTGCCCAATCGCCACAGTTCTACAAGCAGATGCTCATCGCTTCGCGCTTTCAGAAGGTTATGGAGATTGGCCCAGTCTTTCGCGCAGAGAACTCGAATACTGCGCGTCATTTGACCGAATTTACTGGTCTCGATCTGGAGATGGAGTTCCAGGAGAACTACCATGAAGTCATTCGTGTTCTGGAAGACCTGATGCTGTTCATCTTCACCGAGCTGAACGCGCGATACAAGAAGGAGACTGAGCTTGTACGTGGCGTCTACCACGTTGACGAGTTCAAGCTCCCCGAGTCCGGCAAGGTCCCACGGATACCATTCAAGGAGGGCATCGCCATGCTCCGTGAAGCCGGCGAGACACTCAACGACTACGACGACTTATCGTAAGTTCCCACCACTCCCATACTCGTACCCTCACATCTCTAACATACCCGCAGCACCCCACAAGAGAAGCTCCTCGGCAAACTCGTCCTCCAAAAATACAATACAGACTTCTACACCCTCGACCAATTCCCCCTCGCTATCCGCCCCGCATACACCATGCCCTCGCCCGCCGACCCGCTCCTCTCAAACTCGTACGACATGTTCATGCGCGGCCAGGAAATCTGCTCCGGCGCCCAGCGCATCCACGACTCGAAACTGCTGGCTTCGCAGATGCGCAAGCACGACCCGCCGATCGACCCCGAGTCTGCTGGTACCAAGGACTACGTCGACTGCTTCCGGTTCGGATGTCCGCCGCATGGCGGTGGTGGCTTTGGGCTGGAGAGGATTGTCCAGTTTTGGCTGGGGCTGCCGAATATTCGCATGTGTAGTTTGTTCCCTAGGGACCCGCAGAGGGTTATTCCGTAGACAGCTACTGGGAAGACGAAAGAGAAAGTCAATCGCGGAACGAGACGTGAACGAAAGAGGAGAAATTCAATGTATGACTCGGCCACTTAAATGCCGTTAAAATGTACCATTTCCAGACACTATTTGTGTGCTTCTGCAACACTTCTGTATTCCGCTTCATCCTTGCGCCTCTGGCACCTGCATGCTTCATGATGCAGTTGGTAACTGCCAGGCATGCTGCCTAAAAGGCGCTCCCATGATCGGCCCTGACTCCTTCTGGAGACAAGCATAGGCACAAACATGCCATGCTCGGCCAGACGTCTGCGCTAACGTTTTTGCAGCCCAACATCTGTCTTTAGAGCGTCTCAAGGACAACCTCAAAGTCCCCAAGCGCACGGCCTCTTGACTGAATAACAGGCGATTCAAGATCCCTCCACTTCTGCATCTTCAAATCTTCTTCAAAATCTCGCCCACCATCTTCTTCTGCCCCGCCTCGCCCACGGCCTCCTCATCCACCCTCTGTAACGCCCTCCCCACCGCCAACGTCTTACCCACACTCCCCGCATCGACATGCGCAACCCCATTCCTGCCCACCGTAACCTCAAACCCAATCTTCTTGCCCAATTCTTCCAGCAACACCAGCTCCTCCTTCGGCGCCAACAACCTCCTCGCCATGCCCAGGCTAATCGGAAACACCATGCCGCCCTTGAGCAGGCCTAGTCCTTCGGATTTTCCAGTCGCCGGGTCCACGCAGGTGAGTTCGGGGGCGCTGTCGCGCGGGCAGGAGACGATGCGCGTGTAGATGAGGGAGTTGGGGGTAAGCTGCGGGCGGGTCTTTTTTGTGGCGCCTTCGAATGCGAGGTGCGGGAGGGTGGCGAAGGGGGTGTGTGGGGAGAGAAGGCAGTTAAAGGATTCGCCTGTGGAGTTGTTGACGGTGGCAATGACGAGGTCGTTGGGGTAGGGGATGTACTGTGGTGGAGTCAGTCTGGAGTTGTACTATAGAGGTTGTATGTGTAGAAAAGGCCTGTGAAGGCAGATTTGGGGGAGGTGGTGGCTTACTCGTCCGCTGTTGGTTTCTACAGATGCTGCGTTCTTCTTGTTGTCCGTCACCAGTGCGCCCGCGACGGTTGTTACTACGGTGCTGGGTGGGATGTGTCGCAGGCCAGGACCAAGTTTCAATGTCTTGCGCTTTCCGGTGCCAGTGGGCAGCGCATGGGGCGGGATCTCGTCGCCAGGCAGAACGAGTGTCGCCATTGTCGTAATTGGTGTAGAAGGAGTATGGTGTTCTTGCTACGGCCTCGACGTGATGTCAATGTTAGTACTGCTAGTAAACGTGGGTAAAAGTGGCCCATGCGCACTCGCGCATGTCTCGAACTTTTTCGTTGGACCTTGAAATTTCTTAGACGCGAAGAAGACACGACCAAGGGCAGACTATTGGCACGCATATTACCGCGGCCACTACTTCCGTCTCTCTTTCCACAACATAACCCTTGGGTTTTTTTCGCCTGGCCAGAAACGCAACACTGCTGTAACGACTGCCCCGCCAAAGATGGCCGCGCAAAATGACCCCACGCAGAGGGTTGCCATAGGATTGTCCTTTGGCAACTCCTACAGCTCGATCGCCTATACCTCTCCTGTAAGTCGGCGAATTTTCGAGGCACTCGAGAAAATACTAATACAACGACAGGAAGGAAAAGTTGAGGTTATTGCCAACGAGGACGGAGACCGACAGATCCCCACAGCCTTGTCGTACGTAGAGGGAGAGGAGCTTCACGGTGGACAGGCGAAGAGCCAACTTGTCCGCAATGCGAAAAACACTGTCGCCTACTTCCGCGACTTTCTGGGTCAAGAGTAGGCTTGTCTTTCCACTATCTGGGCCAGCGCTGACTCTCGCAGCTTCAAATCGATCGACCCATCACCCGCCCACCAGTCGGCTCACCCCTTAGAAAACGGCGATGTCGTTGCATTCAGCGTCCGCGATACCGAGGAAGAGAAGGAAAACACAATTACTGTGGGAGAGGTCACAACGCGCCACCTCAGGCGGTTACGCCAGTCCTCGTCCGACTACCTGGGCAAGGACGTCAACGCGGCCGTCATCACAGTCCCCACCAACTTCTCCGATGCTCAAAAAGAAGCCCTGGAGAGTGCGGCCAAGGAGGCTGGACTCGAGGTCTTGCAGTTCATTCACGAGCCAACTGCTGCCCTACTGGCATACGATGCCCGCCCCGGCGCTCAGGTTTCAGACAAGACCATTGTTGTCGCTGACCTCGGTGGCACCCGCTCAGACATCGCTGTCATTGCCGCTCGTGGTGGCATCTACACCATCCTGGCCACCACGCACGACTACGATGTCAGTGGTTTCAAGCTCGACCAGGTTCTGATCGAGTACTTTGCAAAGGAGTTTATCAAGAAGCACAAGTCTGCTGGCGACCCTCGGGAAAACGACCGTTCAATGGCCAAGCTGAAGCTGGAATGCGAGGCTGTCAAGAAGGCGCTCTCAATAGGAACTACCGCCAACTTCTCCGTGGAGAGCTTGGTCGGTGGTGTTGACTTCACCGCAACCATCAACCGCACACGTTACGACCTTCTCGGCAACAAGCTCTTTGCTGCATTCACCCGCCTGGTTACCCAAGCAGTTGAGAAGGCCGGACTTGACCCTCTAGACGTCACTGAGATCATCCTCGCGGGTGGAAACTCCCACACACCAAAGGTCGCTGCTGCGATTGGCTCAGCTTTCCCCGAGACTACCACGGTCATGGCGCCGTCTACCTCGCCAACCGCAATCAACCCATCGGAGCTTGCCGTCCGCGGTGCTGCTATCCAGGCCAGCCTGATCCAGGAGTTCGAGCTCGAGGACATTGAGCAGAGCACACACCCCATGGTCACTGTCACCCCTCATCTGACCAGCGCCGTCGGTGTCCTGTGCATATCCGGCGACGAGTCCAACGGTGTCTTCCACTCCATTGTCGACTCAGAGACCCAACTCCCCGTCCGACGGACCGCCATCGTCGCCACCCCCAAGGCCGGCGGCGACGTCCTGATCAAGCTCGCCGAGGGCTCGCGACACATCAAGGTCACCAAGGCCGAGCCCAAGCCCAAGAAGGAGAGCAACGACTCGGACGATGAGGATGGCAGCGAAGACGACGAGAGCGACGAGGAGGAGGAGCTCAGGGAAAAGACCTGGAAGGTCGGCAACGTGCTTAGCGAGGCGGCTATTCGTGGAATCAAGAAGGGCGGCAAGGTCGAGATCCAGCTCAACATTGGCGCTGACTTGAGCATAAACGCTACGTATCGGGAGGTCGGTGGAAAGGGAGGTGTCCGTGGTATTATCCAGGGCGCAAAAGCGAACGGCGCTTAAACTTGCGAATATGGCAGGTTGAGGGAGACGAATACATGGCTTGCGAAGTATGATGAATTGGAGACTTCGAACAATTCTTTGATCGTTCAAATATGATTTTCTGAAAGCCCTTATCCTAGATTTCCATATCCAGTTTGTTTGGCTCTGGCCTGATGCACAAAATACATTATGGTTGCATCAATCATCACCGATTCCTCAGCATCCTGACATGCGGCCTCATCTTCTGCCCCATCCTCGTCTCCCTGATCCACCTCTCGTACGTCATGTCCTTACGCACAGGTGGTAAATCAGCATAATGCCACCTCCGCCCCTCCCAACTCTCCTTATCCAACTGGTCCGTCAACAGCAACTCCAGCGCGCCCACCTCCGCCCCCTCGTCGCCCAAATGCCACTCAGTACTCTGCGCGATATGCAAGTAGCGCAATCGGCCGAGGAACCGCTCGTCAAGCAGCGCCCACAGCTCAACGGCCGTGAAACTGCGATTCGGATCGATGCTCGTCTGGCCCGAACTCACGAGCGTGAGTGTCTGTAAGGGTTTCGCTTCTCTCCACCTCTCCGCGCTCCAATCGTTTGGAACATTTCCGAATCTTACATCGATGTAATCCAGCGCGACGCTCAGAGTCTGCAGATTCGGACACCAGTCCAGCACCGCATTGAACCTCCCATGTTTGACAGCCGGTAAATCGCGCAGTTCCACGACTGTCAGCGCACTTGCGAGATTCTGCAGCAGCGGCCTGACGCCCTTATGATCGAGCCCGGGACAATGCAGGATACTAATACTCGCAAGCGTCGGCGGGAAGTTGTCCGGGCTGCGCAACATATCCCACAGAAACTGGCCGCTCACACTCCCCGACAGGCTAAGGTGCTGCAGAATCGGCGGCCAGCGGACGTTCATGGCGCTCTCCTTGGCTTCGTAGGACGAGTTGCAGCGCGGGAGACACAGCTCGCGCAGCTCCGGGAGTTGGCGAATCGTCTGATTGAGGCTCTGGAAGGAAATCGCCTCGGACACGAGACACAGATCGAGGATACGCAGATGAATGCATTTGCTCAGCGACGCCCAGCAATTTACTGCGAACGAGGCCTGGGGCGCAATGAATGTCTGCAGCGAGTTCTTCGTGCGGCCGAGTAATCCTGATTCCCATGTCGTTAGCAATCACTGGTCTTTGGATAGGAACTGGTTTGGGAGGATATTCGGACTCACTCGCTGTAGTCGCTTTATTGCTGTTATGCACTATATGGCTGAGATCCAACACCCTCACCAGCCCCGCCAGACTACTTGGGCGTATCCGCGGAATCACACTCGGACAAATGGTGCGCACAAACAGCTCATAAGCGCGTCCAGAGAGATATGGCGACTCGTACAGTTTCCGAATTCCCACGTCGTACCACTGGCGACTAACGCAGCAGAAGCCCGCGAGGGACGCTTGTCGCTCGTGCGTTTCCCATGCTTCGACGTATTCGAGGATTTCTAGGAGGAGTTCGTCTGGGAGGTAGTTTGCGAAACTCATCGAGATATGCGGCAAGCGGAGGTTTGGACGTGGTGGGCGATTATATGATTGGTATCGAGAGGCGGATGGCCGAGACGACAAAAGGCGAATGACGCATTGAGGTGGGACTAGACTATATCCGCTTATGTCCGAGGATATCTACTGCACTGCGCGACTGCCATCGCCTGTCACATTATCACGCATGTAGCAATGAATTTATATCACTCATTTTATTGCGCTCCTCAAACTTCGGCCTGCATGATTTGCAATCTTGACTCTTTGCATGAAGCTTCCGGGGGCTCTCACCTAGAGCAGTCCTTAAAAAGACTAGAGCAGTCCTTAAAAAGACTAGAGCAGCCCTTAAAAAGACTTGAGCAGTCCTTAAAAAGACTTGAGCAGTTGCGCATCTTTCATATCAGTTCCATAACCATCCTCCTCCGCCTTGCGACTGAGCCGCGCTCTCCCGACTCACCACTGACTGATACGTGTTGCCATCTTGGCCGGACCCCCTTTCCTGTCTCCAATGGATCCGAAAGGAATTGACCCCGTCTGCTTGCTTGGAGGCACTATTTGTGCGAAATCTCTAACTTGCACCTCATGATGTTGACTAGCCGCTTGTAGATACTCGGTTCCTGAAGGCATTCCAGCACCAGCGAAGAAGCTGTTGTTCCCGTCTGGACCAAGGTCTCGCAACTCTGCAGGGGGCACGTTCCAGGCTCGTGTGAAGTAGGAACCAGCACGTCCATTGCGACACTCCTCGATATATTCAGAAAAGCCTTCATAAAGTCGGACGAAAGGAATCGTGTTTCCGGTCTCAGTGCTGTCAATCTTGCCTGCAACGTCGCCGATGGCACCAGGATAGCGACTCCTGCTGCCAGCTGCTGCGGCAGACATGAGGGTCATAGCGTACTCTGTCTGTCGTGCTGAACGATGGCCGTCACGATACCAGTTTCGGAGCTTCTCTTCCTCGCTCACGTGGGTGACAAGTGATGCTGTGGGGTCGTTGGCTGTTGGCATTGAATCCGTGAAGAATGGTCCCTTCAAGTTCTGTGTCGTCGGTGCTTGCTTGCTGAGTCCATTCGCTATTACATATTCCGGCGCTTCTCGGCGGAGTATATCGGGATCACTGAACTGGAGCGCCGCCGGGCTACTGACATGGGTCTTCGACTGACCCAAATCTGGAGTTTTGGGAAGTGCCCCTGGTACGGAGGGAGTTGCTGTCTCCGTACGTAGGACAGTACGATAGGGATTCGCGATAGTCAGACCTGAGGCAGGAAACAAGGATCGAGCTGTAGGTTGCGATCCTTCGAATCTCGGGAGCATACGTCCCTGAACTGAAGCATCCAGAAGCTTAGCATACTCAGCGTTTGTGGACATGCAACTTCCGGGCTTTTGATTCACACCCACAATCTCTGGGGACGAGTGCGCTGGCGGCTTGTGAGTTGAATTGCTCTGTGCATCGGAGAAGGCAACTCCGCTGGATGCTTCCTCGCCGAACCCAATGTCGCGAAGACTTGGTTGCGCCAGCCGTGATCCATCGCGAGCAATGTTCTGGTCGCTCTGCCGTGTCGCGGTCATGGAAACACTCTGGTCCGGCGCGTGTGTTGGAGTGGGAAACTCATATTTGAGATCAAGGGAACCCTTCACCTCTGCAAAATCGAACCTAGACAAGGTGTGGCTTAGATATTTGCCTTGCACAGAGTCTGTTTTTGAAACGAAAGGATCGTCGAGATCTTCCTTCTTTACGAGATTGTGCGCGGGATCAGAAGTTGTCTTGATGGTCTGTCCGGAAGAATGACCCAGGCTTTTATGGGACCCACTGTCCTTAATCACTTCCTGACTGGCTTCTGCTGAGGCATGCGATGTCCCTTTCACGTGAATTATGTTTGGGAACATGCTCTGAACCATGCCAACTTCTTCTTGAGGGAAGTTAATCTGCACAACATCCTTCTCTCTGTCCTCGGCGGCCATCTTGAAATGCAACAGAGCATCACGAGACGGGTCTATACCTTTCAGTCGCTCAGATGCCAAAGATCCCTCGACTTTGTCACGGGAGTAAAGGTATCTACCAATACTCTCCCACTGGAACGAGGCGGACGACCACTGATGTGCGGAAATGTCGCGATTCGGATGACCGATGAAGACGACTTGGCCATCGAACTCGCCCAGTTCTTCGTGCAGGTGAATCTGGTCGGGTAGCTTGCCGAATAGCTCTGAATATCGGTCCCTGCCACTGATGTGGGCCTCCGTCGACGTGCTTGTCTGGTCTGGGCCCCGTGGGGCAAGGAGCTGTGGGAAACGATTCGTACCCTCGGTGATGAGGTGGTGCTGCGCACGACCTTGGGAGGCTTGAAAGCTTGGTGTTGAGCGATTGTAGCGTGATAGATCTGGGGACATTGACATGAAAGTTGGCGGCGGCGAGTTGTTGACGTGTAGCAGACGTTCCAAGTTCTCGGCTGTCGAGGACGCATTCTCGCAGGCTACACTGAGCTCACTGGTCTGCGCTGGCTTCCATGGATCTTGCCCTATCTTTCGGTGGGGCTGAAGCTTTATGATGCCAGCCATAGAGTGTGGTGACGGTTCAGAGACATGCTCGTTGTCGACGGGACAGAAGCGGCGCGCCATGTCTGCGAACGTCTTGTTAGGGGCAGGAGACTGGACAGTGGGATCCTCCTGTGTTGATTCGTGCTGTTTGGTAGTTCTCAACTGGAGAAGCGACTGTGACTTGTAGGTAGGGGTCCAGTTGTCGTAGTCGTCCTCGGGATCTTGATCGTTGTCGGGTCGAGGGACAACTCGGATATGGGAATGAGAGGCGCTGTCGACGTTCGTAGGCGTTCCGAACGGCAGTCTTCCCTTGTTGCTGTGCGCAAGAGCAGGGGCACGGCGAGCTGGAGGCAGTCAGTCACCGAAGAGGTCTTGGAGTTGCGCGAAACTCACTGCGCCGGCCACTCCGGGGTCTAGCCTTGAACGCCAGCTTGGCTGCTCGACGGCAGAACCTCTCGAGTGAAGCAGTTGATTTTTATAGAAGTATCTGAGCGATGTGTGGGTGGGCGTGGGCGGTCGAGCGAGTCAGTTGGTAGTCGACGGGCTGATGTAGGCAACGCTTCGCAAAGACGCGATGTTCCGACGAGGAAGGTGCGATATAGCGGCAGTAGATGAATCGGGAAGTGATTAGGCAGACATAAATTATTGGCGAGATAGCGGTCGCGCTTGCCTCTGCCTCCAAGGCCGTCTGCAGCTCCGAGGACCCGTCACTCTTGACGACTAAGAGCAGTCCGCCCGTGTGTCACTCCTTCATGCCATGTCAATTCCGTAGCCAGCTATATCCAAGTCATGAGACCTCACTCCAGCCCGCGTCCGAGTGCGCAAGGTGAATGATTTACACACATACGAGGCTCAAAATAATCAAAATTTCTATCTATATTCGCAGTCTCATTGCGCATCTGCGTATCCCCAATTTCGCCATCT
>Ga0265780_10001599_pt1 | contig 31570 bp, 32 predicted proteins | sample P1T30metagenome_FD_192432 | JGI IMG/M metagenome (GOLD analysis project Ga0265780, IMG submission 192432) | Plant litter microbial communities from East Loma Ridge, Irvine, California - P1 T30 | ecosystem: Environmental > Terrestrial > Plant litter > Unclassified | place: USA: California... | reverse complement strand
ATCTACAGTTCCATCTGGCCGTTGACCAACGGCTTGAAGAGCGTAATCATGCAAGTTACGCTATATTCACTCTAAATACAATTTAATTACTAGACTGTCGTTATACTTCAAGACGCTAGAGGTGATATCCTGTGCAACTTTTGCGTCCACTTGTTTGAAACTTATGGTGACAAGGCCCTTCTTTTCCGGCGTGGTGGTCGGATGCGAATCCTTATGTGGAAGGTCCAGCATTAACGATAGAGGCGTTCCGACTTCGTTGAATGTCTCATCGTGGCCCCCAAAGACCTGGGATGTATCCGTCATGTGGTTGTCAAGAGCGCTGAAACCTATCTCGTGCAAGGGCAGAGCAGTCGACGTCGCGAACCCAGAATGCGGATATGGTGGTGCTGAAAGCATTGCGTCGGCATTGTTGGAGCAACTGGAAGAGTTTCCGGTGCTTGGTGTCATGCATAGTTGCTGTTCATCAAAGACCAGAGGATAGGTTGTAAAGTCCGGCCATCTCCACATGGGGTTCATGTCTGAGGATTCACCGGTCTGGTCGAAATCCATGGCATGAGAGATCTCTCTGCTACTGGATCCAGACGAAGGTTCTAGTTGAGCTCCTTCCTCAACGGAGGGATGCGACGTTTCGACTTCACTATCGACATCCATGTCTGGGAAAATGCGTTCCGCATACATGTTGTCGAACACCAACTCACTCTCATCTTGGATATTACCTGTGCATCGCTGTTTTATGGGTTCTCCGACCTCATTTGAGCTGCTACGCGTGGTTCGTGCTGGATCCTGAACCCTGCCGCGGCGTGTGAGTGCAACACTTCTACAACCTATTAGCGATGAACCGAAGTAAGTCAGATAGTGCGGCTCACCGATTGCGAATATCGTGGCTGGAACGACCATGCAGTTCGGATAGTCCTATTTGCTTCCAGTTGTTCCCGTGTTTCTCGATTGCTGCTAACAGCGTTCGGTCTTCTTTCGTTGTCCAAGGACTGTGTTTACATCCAGGCCCAAGGACATGCTGCCACCGTTTGGCACATTCTAAGTTAGGACATCAGCTCAAATGCGTCGCGACTCGTGAAGTGAACAAACTCACGATCTGCATTGCGCGTCTGCACACTCTTTGATACTAGTGCCCACCTAATGTCTGTTAGCATGGTGGGCTTGGATCAAAATGTCCCCAAACCTCGAGTATTAGACAGTCAGAGCAGACAATATCACACGACACTTACTTCGCTCCTTGTTTCTCGACTGCCTTTTGGAGCTTTTCATCCTCGATGCGCGTCCACGCCCCTTTGTTGATACCGGCTTGTACCTTGCTCCATCTCTTCCGGCAGTCCTTGTTAGTGCGTCCGGGCAAAAGAACTGCGATCTCGTTCCAGTTGAAGGCTTTGCCATTTTTCTGTTCTGTTCGAATTAACATCAGACTTTAATCACATGTCCGCAAATACTGCGATGTACTGGGGTGCGACGGATGGGGCGGACGGGAACCGTCCGGGATGCAACGAACTCGCCTGACGGGAGTATCCTTACGTTAGTTCCCGCCGGTCCAATAGCGATCGAGTGACAGCACACAACACAATGAGAGAACGGTAGAATTACCTTGAAGTCTTACACGAGCACGGAGCACTTCGTCTTCTTCGTCTGTCCACCATCGTCGTTCTCGCTCTGCAGCCATTCCAATTACGTGACAAATCAGACCTTGAGGTTTGAATTGGTGAGTTGGTGAGTGTAGCTTGAGCGAGGCCCGAGTTGGGGCAGTAATATGAGACCCTTTGTTCTTGAGGTGCGTAAGTAGTGGATACGACAGGGCCTGGCTATGCTTTTCGCGCTGTCCTATTCTGTACTACCCGAACCTCTCGAGAGTTTGTTGCATGGGTACGCCGCCGTGCGCTCAAAGCGGCTAATAGACTGGAACGCCTAAGCTTATGTTTGATTGCAAAGGTCTTAAGTTGATTCAATCAGCAGGTTTGTACTGCTGTACGTTCCTCGCGGTGGTTCGTATCGCGAGGTCTCACGTCGCACAGCATCCATAGCTGCAGTCAGATTTAGCCGCAGTCAGCTGATAGCTGCAGTCAGCCTTACCTGCAGTGAGATTCCAGTCAGATTTTTCTGCAGTCAGCCGACAGCTTATCTGTGTACCTCGTTCCACACGCATTGCTATCCGAAAGTAGACTCAGGGCCTCGGCTTCGCAAAATTCAATGAAGATAGCACGTCGCTTGACTTAAGACGTGGTGATTGCTTTTGCGAGGGGATAATTGTTCAACAAACACAAGAGTACTCTGCATATCTGACACGATTCAGGTTCCTGAAGGGCTCTTCTGGATGTCATCCGCAGTACCGGGAAATTTCGAAATTCATCATGTCGACTTTCGTGTCACCAGGACTCAGTCTGGACAGTGACTCAGCATCGGGTATACGTACCTTGCCGGAACTCGTCGAATTCCACGTCAAGCACAACCTCCGACACAGATTCTGCATTCAAGCAGAGAAGCCTTTGATCGAAAATGGTGCATATCAATTGACACCCGTAAGCTATGAGCGCCTGCAGCGAGCCATCCTTCGATGTCAGGCATGGCTCAGAGACAACGCTCCAAACATCCATGCTTCTTTCTTGGACGATCATGGTGTTGTTAACAGATGCGCGCCTGTCGCTGTTCTCATAGAAAGTCATGCTGGTCTCGCCGTTTTTATCCTCACCCTGATGGGAATGGGCGTTCCCGTTGTACTACTTTCGACACGTCTGAGTGCGGTCGCGATCCAGCATCTTATGCGAGCAACTCAGGCTCAGAACGCGTTAGTGTCTCAACGTCTTCAGCCTCTCATTATAGAGGCACTTTTGGACAATGAGTACAGTTTTGAAGTCTGTATCACACCAGGGTATGAGACATTCCTTGGTGAAGGCCCAATCACATACGATGGAAGGATAGCGCATCCCAATCACTTCATATCGGAGAATGATCGCCAGGCCCTGATACTGCATTCATCTGGGACGTCCGGACTTCCAAAACCCATTTACTGTTCTCACAAACATTTCCTCGGTTTCGCAATTTGCCATAGCTTTTCTTCTGAACTTCAAGCACACGGTCTCACGGTCTCTACATCGCCATTCTTCCATGTAAGTCATTGAATCGAAAAGAATTCGTATCAATTCGCTGACTTAATAAGGGTTTTGGGCTAGTTCCAATGTGCATGTCCTTGGGTATTGGAAAGACGATGTGCCTCCCTCCACCGTCATCCATTCCAACAGGTACTTCAGTAGCAGCACTCCTGGAAGACTGCGGGGCCAAAGCTTTGTTGACAGTACCATCGATCGTCGAGGAAATCGCATTTCTACCAGGCGACCGGGGCGTTCGGATTCTTCAGAACCTGGACTTTGTTGCTTTTGGTGGAGGCATGCCCAAGGACTCTGTTGGAAAGAAGCTTCAGGTAGCAGGAGTGAGACTAATCAATCATTACGGTGCAACTGAGACTGGCCCGTTGTCGCCTTTCTTTGTGCCCGCGGATTCTTATGACTGGCACTATATTAAGCTTCGGTCTAACACGTTTGCGCCATTGGAGATCCAACTGGACCCCGTTAGTGCTCATGAAGGTACGTTCAAAATGAGTATGCGGCCTTTTGGGTGGGCCGAGCGTTTTGAACTCCAGGATGTTCTTGTCCGGAAACCAGGGTCGCACGAAGAAGACATGGAGTTCTCCATCCAGGGTCGAAATGATGACTTGATATGCCTTGCGACAGGAGAAAAGGTCCGTCCGACAATCTTGGAGTCTCTCTTGCAACAACATCACAGCGTCAAAGTGGCTACGGCATTCGGAGATGGCCGATTTGAGCTTGGTGTCATCGTGGAAACAATCGAACACCTCGAAGCTAGCCGCTTTGAGGCATTCAAGGCGTCCATTTGGCCACTCATCGAAGAAGCTGGCCATGCCATGGATGCACATGCGCGAATATCATCACACGCTGCGATCCTGGTGTTTCCTCCCGGTTTGTTGCCTAGATCTGACAAGGGTACTATACTTCGCCTAGAAGTGGCCAAGACGTTTTCAAAGGAGATCGAACAAGTGTATCGAGAGCTTGAGTCGAACGTGACAGCACCTCCGCTCAACCAGTTGTCACCCCAGACGACCATCAGAAGCTTGATAGAAGACAACATCAAGCTGGGGCCGAACTTCAATAGTTGGAATGATGAGGACGACCTCTTCGAGCTCGGTATGGACAGTTTACAAGCTGTAAAGCTACGTCGATTGCTCATAGCATCACTGAAGGCAACTGCTGCTGATTCGATTGACGTTTTGAAGCCAGACGAGATCCTGGGAGACTTTGTTTATCGGCATGCTTCCGTTGCCAAGCTGACCGAAGCGATTACCTCCAATCATACCGTCGTAACTGATGCTTCCGACCCTCGTTGGTTGGAAGACCTTGTTGAAAGATACTCCGTAAGGAACAGCATACGACTGCAAAATGCAACAGTCGCCATAACAGGAGCCACAGGCAGCTTGGGATCGCACTTCCTTAGCGTTCTGCTGCATGATCCCTCTGTAGATCGTATCATATGTCTCAACAGACGTACCGGAAATGACGCAGTTGCGAGACAGAAGAAGGCCTTGATCTCCCGAGGTATAGCTATAAGCGATGAACTGTTCGCGAAGGTTGAGATCGTGGAGATCAGCCCAGCCACTGCGCATCTCGGGTTGAGTGCTTCGCAATACGATTCTCTTGCTCGCGACGTTACTCACTTAGTGCACATCGCGTGGCCGATGAATTTCAAGATGAAGCTGCCATCTTTCAATGCGACATTCAGGACCTTACAGAACTTGATTCAACTTGCAAGCGATGCGCATTCTCAGGCTCCGCGAAAGAGACCGAGGTTATTATTCGTGTCTTCAATCTCAACAGTGGGGAATTATCCCACCATCAAAGCAGAACGAATAGTCCCTGAGGTGGCTGTGGAAGATCACTCCTGGACCCTGGATCTGGGTTATGCCAAGGCTAAACTCGTGTGCGAGAAGATGATTCAACGCGCGGCCGAGGATCACCCTGAGATCGAGACTGGGCTGGTACGTTTCGGCCAAATTGCCGGATCGAGTACCGGTTATTGGAATTCTGATGAGCACTTTGCTGCATTGGTTGCGTCGTCTCTGACTGTCGGGAAGTTCCCTGACCTGCGAGGGGTAATAGATCGAACCAAAGCCGTGTTTCTGTCACCAGCTAATGATGATTAGACATTGTCCTGGATGCGCGTAGATTCGTGTGCGACTGTCCTCGCCGAGGTCATGTTCCATTCTCTGCCGTTGAAGCTTGTGTACCACCTGGAGAATCCTGTCCGACAAAGCTGGCAAGATGTTGCGGCAGTATTAATCAGAAGGCTCGGTCTTCCTGAGGAATCCATTGTCCCGATGGATGCTTGGTTGGAGCTTGTTGATTGTGGTCCCAGCGAAAGCAACCCGGCACAGGGCCTTCTTGACTTCTTCAGCGATGGTTTTGTCAAAATGTCCGATGGATCGATCGTGCTAGATACGGCTATAACTCGAAGCGTATCGCCTACACTGAGGAGAATGACGCCAATTGGTGAAAACGATATCGCAGCTTACATTGAACATTGGCAAAGCGTAGGTCTACTAGGACGTAAGTAGATCAAGGGAGTCGGAGACAATTCATAGCCAGCGATTGTTGTGCGCAGGTTGCATGCGATGCGCTACTAGAGGCGGCCTAAAGTCGGTCCGTCGGTCCGCCGAGCTGCAATGACTAGCTCCTTGGCACGCCTCGCATGGCCAGGTACGGAGCCGTTGGCCTAGTAAATTGATCTTGCTCTTTACCTCCACAGCTTCCAACTCCGGCCGACCCCACCCATGCGATCTCAATCATCGGTGTCTGTGATAGCAGTGGAATACGAGCTCTAATGGCTTAATTTGTTCTCTTCAAACAAGGTTTGGTTTCAGCAGCACGTGTACACACGACAAGTCTGATGTTCTAGGTTCGATGCCACTGCCATCGCGACGAACTACGGCGTATTCGTTCCTGCAAAGGTACCAATTATTTCCTAAGTGTTCATCGACTATAATTGCAATGATGGTATCCCACGCCTCATTCCACCCTGCCATTAAACACCCTGTTACGACGCTATTACCACAATTTCGATCCCGGACCAACACGCACTTGAACACTCCATCTAGCTCTGAATCGACTTGATGTTGGACAGCACGCCAGGGGAAGCCGCCTCCAACGCGTCCGTAAGCTCTTTCCAGAGCTGCTTCTGTGTGCGCAGTCCTTCCTCGCTTTTGGCCCATGCGGGAACCCACCAACTGTTGTTTCCGTCAGTAAATTGTAAGACATGTGGTCAACACACGCAGCTTACTCTTTGATTTGGCATCCTGAGAGAAATTTGCCGTGGCTGTCACTGCCGGCGATGACGCCATGAACCGTTGTACGGCTACCCTCCTCGGGCGTCCTCGCGAAGATGAATCGAATTGTACCGATCAAAGCGCGAGTGCGGGCATTTGTGTCGCGTGCAAGACCAGTCGAGCATACGCCAGGTGCAGTCATGTTCATGATCACGTTGGTCTTCTCGACAGGGTAACGGGTGGCCCATTCACGGAGCGCGTACAGCTGCACAAGCTTCGTCAAAGGATAGCTAGAAAGACGGGTCAGCCATTGATTCATGTGAAATATGAAGTAGCTTCATTGAATAAGCAATTTCATGGAGAATTGGGCTTACCGGTCCGCGACTTTGGCATCGTTCAAGTTCGCAAAGATGTTCTTCGATCCACCCTTCTCCAACTCTTTGTTCGCTTGGAGCGCCAGCGCGCTACCGACCATGACAATCCGCGGCGTGGTACTGAACTGTTGGGCCGTCTCCTGTAACTTGGGCATCAAGAGCGCGGCCAACAAGAACGGGCTAACAACGTTGACCGTCATGGAAGTCTCGTTGCCTTCAACAATGGCGAACTTGTCCGTCATAACTCCGGCGTTCTCGATAAGAGCATCGATTCGCTCCAGTCCTGAGGCTTTGGCAGCAAATGCTTTGACGGACGCGAAGGATGTAAGGTCAAGCTGCCAGACCTGAACCACATTCTTGCGCCCAGTCGTGCTCTCGATGTCTGCCTTCGCCGCTTCGCCTGAGGAGACTTTGCGACTCGAAATGATGACAAGGCCTGCGTCTGCTTTAACTAGGTGTCGCGCTGTCTCCAGGCCGATCCCGGTGTTACCACCAGTCACGATGTACGTCTTTCCACCAACATTTGCGCTGTTGATTAGGACCGGCAGCTTCTTGTACTGCTCGCCAATGATTTGGAATTGCGACATTTTGCCGAAGTCCGAGAAGTAATTTGGCGCTGTGAGAGAAGGGGGCAAGCAAAAGTCGCGCGGAGAAGAGCTGAAATACGAACGTCCTGTCGGATTTGCGGTGATAAGCAATGGCAGAACCTCGGAGTTATGGGTGCAAGCCGCAGGAGTGATTCAGGCTGTGAAAGAAGGAAGCTTCGAAGTTGAGTGAAAGAGTAGCTGAGGTCCCGGCTCAGGCTGTGTAGGGGACACGGGAGGGCAGGAGCTGAGACACAACAATAAGACAGCTCGTCCGTTATCTCCGCTTTGTATGCGCCTGTCCACCGCCACAAGCCCTTTGTTGTACAACAACAAATATGGGCCAATCAGATAATTGTTGACGGCTGCTTTGAGCCTTAGCGTAGTCAGTCTCTTGGCACTCGGGTCCCATCACAAGACAAACTCGGGCTCTGATGCCGGCCAATCCCGCATTTGAAGGACGCCATAAGCAGACGGCTTAAAATAGTAAGCAGTAAGCCGTGGTGAGAAGACAATGCCTCCAGGTAGTGATACGCAGTCCGCGGTGTCCGACGCTGCTCAAGCCACATCTCACATATGGTACCTCGTTGGTATAGCGCAAGGCTCCAATGTAATTTTCTAGAACTGGCTCGAAATTACAAAAGAATTTCTGCTTGCGAGTATGGGTCTCAGGCCTAGCTAGGCATCCAGATGATGCTGAAAGTGTCTTCCTCGGCATACAGGACAACCTGAGAGGTACATGATTGTCCAGAAACGGGCTTTGTTCAGTAAGTTCGACCTAACAACCTAGATCTTGAATAATTAAATTTGCCAGAACTCACGTAGTCTGAGGCTTGGAAGGATGCCCTGGGCTTGGGTCTTAGGTTGCCGCTGACTTCTCTCGCCCTAGTGCTACGGAATCGTGCCCGTACTGAGGACCGAGCAATCCAGCTGCTGAGGTTTACCTTTGCATAGCCCTGGCTACTTGAACTCTGATTGGTCGTAACCAAAGCCAAATCATTATCGATGTACCGCCTATCTCACTCAGCTAAGCCTTACCAACTCCCATGGCGTTGGTCACACCTCAACACGCGAGTGGCTTGTCTAGTCGTTCTCCTGTATGACTGGATACGCAAATATCATGTACCATGTCGACTTCTTAAATTGGTGGCCTGTCAAAGCTTGGAAATCCCACGAACCAGGTTCGTCAGCCTGTAGAGGCTCTTTTCCACGTGGAAGCTTGGGCAGAGCAGTTTTGGCCGCGTGGCATGCGTGGAACGATTTTAGAACACAGGCTCACTTCAATCGTATACTTCCAAATGTCATGTCTCAGACGGAGAGTATGAGGGTGCTGCGAGTCTTCATGCTCTCACCCAATCAGCCCGTGACTATGCAATGAGTGGAAACCTAGATTACGAGAGAACGGTTATGGCTTCGAGCACTGACACAGCCATGGCGTCCAATATTGGTCCTTCTTTCGCCTTGAGAGCTGGATCAACGTGCGCTGGGTGGCCTAGATCATCAGATGAGGCGTAAGATGAATAGGCTGGTGTTGGGGGCTTCCAAATTACGCATAGACCAGAGGAGTGCTGAGGGGCTTCGGACTTGCGCATAGACCAGAGGAGTGTTCAGAGCATGAGGAAAAGGTTGGAGCAAGAAGTATAAAAACCTAGAGATATCGTACCGAGTGTAACTATCACTGGCTTCATCCAATACGTTCTTTCACTGCCTATCTTTGCAATTCGATATCTTAGTCTTTTCAAGATGTTTGCCACTCCACTGGTGCGTGCTCTGCTTGGAGCCGCTTCGTTCATTTCAACAGTTTCCGGTGTTGCCATAGACAGCGATCTTGTCTTCAAACGCCAGGACGTATGGCCTTCTTCCATTGCAAACGACGTTCATGATCGGAGCTGGCCTGAGTTTGCCAACAAGACGCAACGTTGGACTACCTACTCAGCTCCTTCATTCAACGAGATTTTCATTCCCCAGAATGAGAGAGAGCTTTCCATGGGGGTCAGTATATCCTCTCCAGCTGTTAGCTCTGTTATCGATTTGCTCACATACTGCTTTTCTAGTTGAAGTATTTGTCGAGCAATAACCGCCCCTTCCTTACCCAGTCAGGCGGCCACGGCTATTCGGCTACTCTGAAGAAGGTGCAAAACGCCACCATGATCAAAATGGCCGGGTTCAACAGCATCAAGCTCAACAAGGACCAGAGTGTAACCTACGGCCCCGGTGTACTGTACGGAGAACTTGTTCAGTTTCTCTATGACCATGGGCGCACAGTCAGTAAGTCTCAGTCTGAATCCTAGATTAAATGACAATCACTCACTACAATAGCTGTTGGGTCTTGTCCCTGCGTCGGATCGGCTGGTGCTACGCTCGGCGGCGGTCTCGGGCGTTTTGAAGGTCTCTATGGCCTCACGAGCGATAATGTCAGCAAAGTCCGCTACGCACTGTACAATGGTACCATCGTCGAAGCATCCCAGAAAATCAACCAGGATCTCTTCTGGGGCGTCCGTGGCGCTGGTCAAAACTTCGGTGTCGCTTTTGAGATAACATTGCAGACCTACCCCGCCGAGAACAACGGCCAGCACTACAACGGAGACTTCTACTTCGCACGCAAAGATATGAAGAAGATGTTTGATGCCGTCAATAAACTCGCAGCCCCGGGAGGTAACCCTGACAAATTCGATCCTCGTCTTAACATGATTCCGTTTGTGCTATGGAACACTACTTCGCAACAGGTTAGTGGCTAAAACGTTTGATCATGACAATAATGCTGACTAGAACTGCAGATTGATATCATTCTCAACGTCCAGTATGTCGGATCTGTCAAGGACGCGCAAAAGCACATCGGCCAATTCAAGTCCTACGCTACTCGGTTTGCGGAAGTCGAAACCTCTTGGCCAGGCACATTCAACGCCGCCGTCGATGGTCTCATCAACTTCGCCTGCACAAAGGGAGTCAACTACGATATGCGCGGCGTCATCACAAGGTCGCTCGACGCTCAACTCATCAGCGATTTCGCCGACGACCTAGTGAAGATGATCCGCGCCCACCCATCCGCCAGCGGCAGCATGCTGATGATCGAAACCTTCGCGAACCAGGCCATGAACAAGTTCCCCGATGACTTCTCCGCATTCCCTCATCGTGGGAAGTTCAACAACATGATCGAGCTTGTCATGCTCTACACAGATGACAGAGACGCTGCCGGTGTTGAAGCCTTCAGCGTCAAGTGGCGCAACAAGTGGGCCGAGAAGAGGTTCTCGGGATTCGACAAGTTGATTGAGTACCAGAACTACGCCCATGGCGATGAGCCCCTGGGCGCTATCTACGGCTACGACCAGTGGCGACACGTGAAATTGACCAATCTGAAGAACAAGTATGACCCCCGAGGCTTCTTCAATGGTTACCACGCTATCCCCAAAACACTGGCCGCCTGGACCTAGGCAGAGCACTATTCTCTCATGTCATTACTCTGACCAAATAGAATTTTAGAACGCAGACTTCTCTTTTGTAGTGGTGGTTTCGGTTTTGGATATTTTATTGTACCTCACATTCTATGCGCCATGTAAACCTCCTTGACCGTACTACTAGTTTCCTAGAAATATCGACTGTATAATTTTTATCTATTTGACAATTCTAAGCCTTCTGATGTTTTATTATTAAGTTTAGTGAGACTTTCGTTCAGAATGCTCAACCACGACGGCTTGAACACATGTTTAATCAAGATGATTGCATAACTAGGCACTCATGAACGCAGGCATTCAGACAAAGCAACGCAAACATCCACATTCTATCTGTACACCTCAAAGGTATTACGCAGATTAATACAAACCTGAATTTTTTTCTCGTTTCGTTCGTATCCCTTGATCGCGGTCCCGGCCCACTATCCCATCGGTGACCCTAACTTGAGGTATCCTGCATAAGATATGTACCTAATAGAGACATTATCAGTACTGGGATTTTTGATTTGCTGCGTAAAGCCACAACAATCCGTTCACTCATTGCATCAGACCAACCAGAAAGAATTTGGAACTCAGCCATACTCAGGATGAAGTATACGACACATGTGTATAGTACTAGCCACAGCGCAGAAAAGAGAAAGTAACATAGTTGTCAGTCAAGAGGCTCATTCACTCGATATATTCACCGCAGAGTGACACATATACGAAGAAAAACAATCCTTCATTCCTCCGACAGTGTATACCGTGCCGGATGGTATGTCTCAGGCGTAAGATAAGACTTGATATCCGGCTCCGGCCCTTTGCCCACCTGATAGCTAATATAGCTATGTAAGCCCTTCCCATTCTCCAATCCGCGGTGCTCAGCCAACCTCTCCAACATATGCAGATACTGATCGCACCAAGCGCCACGACCTCTCGACCCCATCCATTGCGTGAGTCGTATCGCGATCTGCCGATCGTCCGGGCCGTACCTCCTCGCCGGTAGGTAGAACTTAATGTCAACCTCGCTGTTATGCGGTGCGATGTCGAAGAAGTACACAAAACACTCGACGAGGTTCTCTTCGTCTAGCCATGTCTTGGCGACAGGCGGGTGCGCGGGTACATTCACGTCTTCTGGGTAGTCATCCGGCAACCCAAGTAGCGTCCAGATGAAGGACTTTAGGTCTTGGAGGCTGGACTCGGGAACTTCGCGCGTGCCGCCGAGGGTGACGATCTCGCGGAGCGAGGAGAAGCTTGTGTGCGGCGTCATGAAGTAGAGTTTCAGCCGCGACTTCTCGGGCTTTACGTTGTCTACGGCTAGGACGCTGTACGCCTGTGTCAGTTTACAGGCACTCCGCAGGCGTAGAAGTATGACGTACCATGGTTGCAACAGCTTACCCTGAGGATTGCCCGAGAGAAACTTCATCAAGGTATCGCGACCGGCGTTGTTCGGGTTGAGCTTCAGGATGACTCTGTCCCATTCATCCATGGTCGACGCACTCCCCGCTTGCAGGATCTTATAGTCTCGCGGCAAGAAATAAGACTTAAGACCGAAGGCTTTTGTCTGGCTATACTCCACGGCGTGGAGGAAATGCGATGCCTTCTGATCGCCCCCTTCGATCTCTTTCAGGAGCGAAGTAATCCAGGTGAAGTCAACGCCCGGTATGACTTGCTTCACCGTGCGCATGTAATCTAGCGACAGCCCATGGTTTTGAGGGTCGGTAGTCCTGCCCGAGCCAGGATTGAATGGCTCCCATGAGTATCTAACATCTGGCTTACCTGCAGATGTGTTCCATTTCCAGGAGTATTCCAAAGGAGAACCGTCGTGTGCCATAAGGGAGTGCCATTTCGACTTTCCATCGCCCGCGGGAGCCGGCCCTAGCCGGGGACACTGACCAAATGGTCAGAGATCGTTCCTAAGCTAAAATGCTATATTCGATGAAGACTCACGATCCAATGGAGATGGAAAAGTAGCACTTCGTACTGCTTCTCAGTGGAGTATCCAGAGGCGTCAACCATACACGCTACATGGTAGCCCGTATGCTGCCACCAAAATCTGATGTCACTGTCCTGTAAGGGTATGACCTTTTTTAAAGACTCCCATACGTTTGTGGGGTTCTGATCATGGTGTTTCACATTTTTCTTCTCGATCTGGCCGTTCGTCTTGTTGGTTGTGGTGCCGTTCATACTTCAAAATGATTATAGAGACGAAGTAAGAAAGAACAAGAATAAGTACGCTACTCGCCAACATTTACTTAGCCAACGCAGATCCTGTATGTTGATGGGTGCCCGCTATTTCGGCATGTTGGCGACCTGGAGCATGCCACTCGGGTCCAGGGTCTATACATGGGACCCGACCAGTGAGCTTAGATTCTAGCAACAACACTGCTAGTTCAGCGCAGGTCCGCGCTCCCGCAGATTACATGAAAGAACAACAATTGACAATCACATGAAAGGAAACAAGTGTCTCAACTTGTCTTCTCAATTTATTTTCGTGCTTGTATTACCGAGCTCGAAATGGAACGCCTCCCCCACACCCCAAAGGATGCTAACGAGCTGCTGAGGTTGTCCGACCTGCTGCGCGAGGCAGCCCTGACAATCAAAGATGAATGGGCCAAAGAGGACTTCTCTCACCAAGACGAAAGCAAGGACAGCTCGCGCATCCTACCGAGCCATAAGCTTTGGAATGCAGAGAGAACAGTCGAAGCAGTCACGGGATCTCTTCTTGAACTTGTAGCAGAGCCTCATCAGCGCATCCAACAAATCTTGGCAGAGTTTATGGAATCACGCGCGCTGTTCATTGCTGCCGAGCGCAGAATCCCGGACCTTCTCAACGGGGCAGGGCCTGATGGGATGGATATCCAGAGTATAGCTGAGAAGACTGGAATTGAGCGAAGAAAGCTTGGTGAGCCAAAGCAGACCGGAGATGATGTTACATATACTGAATTTAGTCAGCGCGCATCTTGAGGACCCTGTGTTCAATTCATGTCTTCCAAGAGGTTGCGGAAAATCGGTTCGCCAATAACCGTATCTCTGAAGCCTTGGTCGGTAACCCAGGCCTAAGAGCTTATGTACAACTGTTGTAAGTGGCAAAAGAGATCCAGTGTCAACGTCTGTATTCTGACTCTTTCAAGTGGACTGCATATCTACTCGTCGTCAGACCACTTGCCTCGTTACCTACTCGGTCCTGAAGGCCACTCATACAAAGTCAACGAGACAGCTTTCCACCGCGCCATGGGAACAGATAAGCCCCTTTGGGAGTGGATGACTGAAAAGCATCCGCCTGGTCAAGTGGTCTCTGATGGTCCGGGCTATCCAGGCGTCCCCGATTTGACCATTTGCAATGGTGCTTCAGACGCGCCAGGCGCGGACGTGAGTCGACCGGAGCTTGAAAATTTTGCTTTGGCCATGGTAGCCGGCGGAAAGACCTCTGGTGCTGCACATGCGTTCGATTTTCCCTGGCACGAGCTTGGAGAAGGTCTTGTGGTCGATGTTGGCGGGGGCGTTGGTACGTGTGCTCCGCACTTTGTTACAGGATTGGCTAATTTCCTATAGGAGGCTTCCCACTTCAGTTACTGAACGTTTACCCAAAACTGAAGTTTGTTGTGCAAGATCGTCCCGAGAATGTCGAACGTGGCGAGCACGAGGTTTACCCCAAAGAAGCGCCCGATGCCGTCTCCAGCGGTCGCGTAACATTTCAAGCGCACGACTTCTTCGAATCGAATCCAGTGAAAAACGCCGATGTCTACTGGCTGCGCGGTATCCTGTATGTAGACGTTGCTTTATTTTCTGTCTGCGAGCTTTCTGACTAACAGCTCACAGCCACGATTGGTCCGATGATTACTGTGTCGCAATTCTAAAGGCCATAAAGGGCGTCATGGGTCCTCAATCGCGCATTCTGATATGTGATCCTATCATGAACACGACCTTCGGCTGCGCCGAGATCCCCGCAGCTCCAAGTCCGCTACCCGCGAATTACGGATACCATGTAAGGTACTGCCATACGCGCGATCTTGCGCTCATGGCGACACTAAACGGAATTGAGCGGACGCCTACCGAGTTCAAAGCTTTGCTGGAGAGGGCAGGACTTAGGCTGCGAAAGTTTTGGGAGGTGAGGAGCATGGTGGGCATCACTGAAGCGGGGCTTCCTGATTCAAGCGATTAGTAAGCGATTAGCAACAGTCAGCTATTGTCTACAAGGCTAGCTTGCATTTCTGTCTCCCCCTGGCAATAACCAACGAATCAATCGTCCCCTTCTACATAACATAGTGTTCTTGGAACCGTGTTGCATGATCACGGCAACCGCATCATTCTATCAATGTCTTGGGCTTCTGGCAAGGCTGTGTTACCTTTTCACATGTCTCCTGCATACTGCTCATGCTACGCACGACCTCAAAGCTCTTCCCACCTCGACGTGTCCTGCCTCTGTACTGCCAACCTATCGTGCATTCTCTTGCCCCAAATTTCGTTCTCTCCTGTAACACCCCCGTTTCCCTAGGACGTCCCTCCATTCAACTCCTTCGCGTAATTCTCACCTCGAACCCCGATGGCTTCGCAAACCAATGATTCTCAATCCTCCACTCCTCGTCCGGCCGCACCAGTTCAAGCTACTCCTTCATCAGCCTCCCGCCTAAAACCACGCACTACAAGCACGGGAGAAGAAAAAATAACTCACATCATACTTCTGCAGCAGCGATGGCACCAGTTTGAATATCTGAAAGTACGACAAGTTCTTGCCCAGGCAAGACCGATGGCCTGCGCCAAACTAGTAGACGTCTCGTCAGCCCCGTCGAAGACCTCACAGGGTTTAACTTACCGTGAGCAACGAGCCATACATTGTCCTCTTTTGCTCCTCTCCCACGAGCCACCGCTCCGGCCGCCAAATTTCTGCGTCTTCCCCGTACAACCACTGCTCCCGATGAACCGTCCATGGGCTCTATCAGCACCTCTCCATTAGCATTGCTCATCACTCCCTCAAATCTCAATTGTAAACACATACCATGGATATCCTCGTCCCTGAAGGAACGGCAAACCCATCAATCTGGAGCCCTTGCTTCCCTACGACGCGCTCGATCGGAAAGCAAATGGGCGGATGCAGCCGCGACGCTTCGTGAATACAGGCCTCTAGATACGGCAGCGTCTGTGACTCCTTCCAAGACACGAACTCGGATATACTGCCTCCCTTTGCGGCGGCGTCAATTTCGGCGCGCAGGGTCGCGAGGGTGGCGGGGTTCTTGAGAAGGTGGTAGAAGAGGGCGCTCTCGAGGATGCTGGTTGTGTCGACTCCGGCTTGGATGTTTGAGTTTGTCCAGGTAGGTACGGCGCTGTTGCTGCGTCAGTGGTGCATTTATATCATTGAGGAAGACTGTGAGCATGCTCACGCAGCAGGTAACGCGCTATCTTTCTCCTTCTCCCTGATAAAGCAGGACAAAAAGTCGCGCTGATTGATGTCTTCCCTCTGCGCCGGCGTCAGGCTCATCCGCTCGTGGATTCGTGCAAAGGAGAAGTCCGCCACAAGATTCTTCTTCGACTGCGAAGGCAGCAAAGGGTTATCCTTCCACAAATAATCCAGCCATGGCATCTGGGTATTCTGCGAACCTTAATCAGCCCATACACTACACCACATCATCTTCATTGTCGATCCTTGCTACTGGGCGAGCCAAATTCTACACTCACCGGCGCCGCAGCTTTAAAATACTCCCAGTTCGCCTCGATCACGCCCTCGATATCGCCCCCGGCATCCAGAAACCCGAGTCGCCTCGAAAACGTCACCTCGCCAATGACATCGAATGTAAAGAATTGCAGCCAATCATACATGTCAAACAATTTGTCTCCACGGTCCGTGAACTTTTCATCCAGGCGCGAAAAAAAATGCCGCAATGTAGACGTGATGAGCGGTTCGAACGAGACGAGGTTGCCGATGCCGTAGAGGTTCGCGACGGGCCGTCGCATCTGGCGGTGCACATCCTCGTCCAGCGTCGCGAAGACGTCAGGAATGGCGCCGCCTTTCATGCGCGGCATGAGCGCATTGTAGAATTCTGACTGGGCGGCTTCGTCAGCGAGGATCTTGTGGTGCGCGATGCATTTTCAGCCGAAGGACAAAGGTTACAAGCACTCTACCTTCTTCGGCCGCGATTTAAAACCGAAAATGCTGTCGATAGCACGAGGCTGCGAGACCAACACAGCATTTGGCCCCACGCGAACGACGGAACCGTAGTCATTGTGCACACGAAGATGTATCTCATGGATACGACCGGATTTTGCCCATGAGCGCCGCACCAGGTTCGTAAGAGCTGCTGCTTTTGGACCGGGGATGTGCCTGAGAGAGATGTACGATTGAAATGATTTGAATAGGGCAAACAAAACCGTTGCGACGACCACAGTGAAGAAGATTTTGGGAAAGTTCTCGCTCAAAGCACGATGCACGTGATCCATGATTGCGACAACAGCAAAACTACCTTGCCAGTATGGGTAACTGCGATATTTCCCTGTAGAGCTCATTATGGTAGACGATTTTGTTACCGTAGATGTCGTGTACCAACACTCGGGTTCGCTCTTTCCGTGTGTATGCTTACAAGCAACTCGGGTCCGAAGCTAGTACCTCACGCCAGCCATTGTAAGCAACAACAGATAACATGCTAATCGGACGTTCAGCTAACCACATAACCAATTTCAGATAAAATCTTGCAAAAAGATTTTATTGATAAAGAAAAAATTCTTCATATTCCAGCTAAGCAATTGAGAGGACACGGATACGTTGTTGGCTATCGGCTGCTGCGCAGTAACTACAAAAGCGATACGATACAGGCTATGCTACCTTTGGAAGAGCACTAGTGTGACTGCTGTAAGCTCGTGACAACATGAAAAGGGTAACCGATTGGGACTTTGCGAAGGAGCGTTCTATTATCTAAGATCTGACCAGAGCTGTTGATGGAAAACAACATTGTCACTTTGGACAACTTCAAGGGGCTGAACTGGTTGCAGCCTGCTGGGGAGCATGGTAGCTAGGGAAGAACTAGCGGATAAGACATATAAGAGCCGGTTATCGTTGTGTGTACAGCAGCAAAACCTGCTTATATGATCTCTGATTTGGACGTTTCTCTTTCCTGAGATCATACATCACCGACGCATTCGAGGGATCGAGACCTCGGGACCGGGATGTAGGAATTCAGCACAATCGCGGCCAAAGCGGCAGAAGATGACCTCGACGTCAATTTCGGGTTCTTGTTTGAGACTGGGATTACGCGCAAATACAATCCGAGCTGTTGCCTTGTTTAGTAGTCCAAGAATTACGTGGTGAGAAATTGGTCTGCCTCGTTGGCACCACGCCTGGTGCGGTTAGGTCCGCCGCGCTTAACGCGACCTCGGGATACAGGGGATAGTGGCTTATGTCAGCATGGTCTGTGCTTGATGGGATTTTGCCAACCAAGGTCGACGCATTATTACTTGGGCGAACTCTGCGATCATCCCAAAAAAGTTTACCCGTGACTCTCAGGTCTCTACGATTGACCAATCTAGGTCTCACTGAAACCTCCGTCCTTATCGCAGGTGGAAACTGATGCTTCCTCAGCTGCGACGCATTCTCACGCCTGTCCTCTTCGCGTTCCTTTTCGCGTTCTTTTCTTACTTTCTGTACCGTTCGCCAACAACACCTATCGGTTCGATGAAATCGTCAACTAAAGCCGAGGAAGTGGCCACTGCATTGCTTGAAGATCATGGCTTGCGGTTACAAAACGTCACCACGATCCAATCACTCTGGGCTGGGTACGGTCAAATATGTCGTGTCGCTGCCACAGAAAATGATAAAGCTGTGAACTCACAGAACCCACAGTCTTACATCCTGAAGCTGATTACGCCACCGCTCACAAAGGCCAATGACGAGGGTCACACGAGAAAGATTCTGAGCTACCAAGTGGAGCAGTATTTCTACAGTCGGCTTGCCCCTCAGATGCCATCGTCACTGCCAGTCGCGCAATGCCTGGGAAGCATCAACGAGTATCATGCCGACGGCACATCCACAACAGCAATGATGCTCAGCGACCTGAAGCAGCAATTTCCGGTTGCGGGAGAGAAGCGAAGTGCGCTATCACCCACACAAGTCCATGCTGCTCTAGATTGGCTATCAGGCTTCCATGGCTTCTGGTGGTCGCGTATCCAAGACTTAGATCGTCCCTCGCTTGTTCTGCCACCTCTTGAGGAGGTACGACGTGATGGCCAAGATGCCACACAGAAGAGCGTTTGGCTAAATGGCGGATATACATATCTTGCAACGCGACGGAAAGAGTATGCGGATCTCGCAGCCGATGACGATTCAGAGTGGAACTCAGCGTTGACCCAGCAATTGGGAACTAGGAACGAGTCCATCTCTGAACTGGTAGCCACACTTTTGGCACCCACAGGCTCTGGCTCGTCATCAACGGCGTCCTATCAGACGCTCATACACGGTGATGTCAAGTCCGAGAATCTGTTCACGAGCGAATCTGGAGAGCAGGTGGCTTTCTACGACTTTCAGTACATTGGTCTGGGTCTTGGAGTGTGCGACCTCGCGAAACTTTTCACATGCTCAGTCCCTCTTAGTATGCTGGTAAAGGACAGGAACGTTCCGAAGGAGTTGTCAATGCAAGATGGCGAGCGGATATTACTTGAGCGCTACTGGCTGAGACTGAAAGATGTGGACAAGAAAGATTATCCCTGGGAAACATTCGTGATGCACTGGGAGACCGCCATCGTGGACTGGCTTCGCTTTCAGGCAAGTTGGGGATTCTGGGGAAACACAGAATGGCTCGAAGCCCGAGCGAGAAGTATTTTAAAAGATCCGCGTTGGAGGGACGCTGTGGTTGCGATGACTGCCGACCAGATCTAGCTGCGCGCAGGCATTATTAGATCCTAGTCATTTCGCCCAGCCAATCTCGCCTGATTCCCGCACCGCCAAACCATCGTATGTTACGTGGGATTCAGTTACCCGAGATTCGAGCGATGAAGGAAACGATCACTGCACGCAACAGGAAAAGCTTGTTATTGCAATGCAAGCGCGGCACCGATTCCCAAATTTCCTGTGGCCTGGCTCTTGGGCGATGCTAGTAAAGAAGCATAGGTCGATCTACTTATTGCCTCGTCAATGCACGAAAAGATCGAAGCCAGGTGTTGGGATCAACGAGTGTTTTCCGAGTGCCTGTATCTGGACAGGTGGGCACTTTGGTGGACTGAGGCTCGCTCCGCGGAGCCCTACCCGGGGAGCCGATGTTGCCCCGGCCCGTGGTCTAACTCAGGGTTGAGACTTGGCATGAAAATTACACTCCTACCTTTGGACAGACAAAACTCATAGCTATCCCATCTGGAAACGCTGAGCATTTTGTCGCGGGGGCCAATTCGCTCGCAATTGTGAGACTATGCCAAGTACTCACACGAGGTTGATCTTACGTGCCAGGCGCGAAACATATTCGAATCCTACGATGTGATTCAGTTCGCTAGAAATATCACGCTACACTTAAACCACTTGACTCACCTGCAGGGGCTTCCGTATCAGTTGCCGCTCTTGCAGCCGTTTCCGCCAATCGTGTACGAAATGATTTCTCGGCGTCGCGAAGCGAAGCAGTGCCTAGAGCGTGCCAACGTAAGGCTTACCTTTTTCAGATCACCGGTTATGGAGACAACTGGGGCCTTCGGGGCTCTAACACGCATTCGCATGAGACGAGACAGGCAAAACTTCGAGCGCGGCACGCCTTAGGAAAACTAATAATACCATGAGGCTAACATGCATTCCCTTCTTTCTCATGTCTTTCGTTTCTTTCGGAAGAACGTCTTTGTTTCCATCTCAAGTCACCTTAATCGCGTAGTCTTTATCGACTCGCAGTCACTCGCTTTGTGTTCTTTGAGATAAAATTAACTCTTAATACTCCGGTCGATAACACAGAACCACACGTTCTTTACAGAAGATGCATTTCTCCAACATTGCTATTGCGACCATCGCAACGATCGGACCCTTCGCCAACGCTCATGGCACCGGACTTCCCCAAATCCTTGGGCTAGATGTGGCAGATGAAAGGGCTAGGAGCCTTTTGCGAAGCATTGGTGCTCAACTCTCTGAGGCTGGCCATGTGCACGCGGCCCCCATTGAAACTCGCCAAACCCCGAGCCCGAAGGAATGTGGAGAGGGCATCGGCTCTTGCCCTGCTGGAAAGTGCTGCTCTCAGCAAGGGTACTGCGATACGACCGATGCACACTGCTACTCTCCTGGATGTCAGTACAAGTACGGCCCTGCTTGCGCAGAGAACAACCCTCCTGCCGGTACAAACACGTCATCTGTCCCTCGTGATAAGGTCGGCTCTGTGGCCTACGGCGGCGACGGAATCTTTCGATGCGTGACGCCTGGTACGGTGGCTCTTACATACGATGACGGCCCTCAGACCAAGTTCACCGAGCACATTCTCGACCTCATGAAGAGCTACAACGCGAAGGCTACCTTCTTCATGACTGGAGCTAATATCAACAAAGGCCAGATCGACATTAAGTTTGCCGATGTGATCAAGCGAGTAGATGCAGAGGGACATCAAGTTGCTTCGCATACCTGGACCCATCTCGATCTCAGCAAGATCTCATCCGTCGACCGCAAGAACCAGCTGTGGATGAACGAGATGGCTCTGAGAAATGTCCTCGGCAAGATTCCCACCTACATGCGCCCTCCTTACTCTAGCTGCACCAAGGACTCGGGTTGCCAGCAAGATATGGCCGACCTTGGATACCACATCACCAACTTCAACGTCGACACCGATGACTACAATCAGCCGAAACCTGAGCTGATTCAAAAGTCAAAGGACTGGTTCAAAGGCAACATCACCAAGGAAGGCGCAACCGCGGAGAAGGGCGACAAGTGGCTCGCGATCGGCCACGACATCCTCGATCAAACTGCCAACAACTTGACTGAGTACATGCTCCAGACCCTCACGCAGCTCGGCTACAAGGCCGTCACTGTCGGAGACTGTCTTGGAGACCCAAAGGACAACTGGTACCGTAAGGCAGATGGCGCTGGTGTTAGCGTCGCCAACAGCACACAGGTAAGCTTCGATGACAATACACTGCATAACTATGCATACTAACATCTCCCGCAGGGCGGTAGCGAATCTTCGTCTCCGAGCGGTGCGTCGTCAAACAGCAACCAAGCCAACGGCAGCCCTTCCGCATCATCTGCGCCAGTTTCAACGGGCGCCGGTGCGATGTTGACGACTTCCATGTCGACTATCGCCGCTGCGCTTTTGTTCGCCGTCGCGCTCGCATGAGTTACGTAGTTCTGGATGGCATGATTACGCGTACTGTTTTAGATACCACGTCGAAAAGACGATTGATAATTCAACATTTATACGTTCAAGAATACTGTACTACTGGGATTGATTTGCACTACCTTGGAGATACGCAATGCTGAGTTTGAACGCCTCGAAATGCTCTTCCTACCTTTCGTTTTGGTCCTATCAAAACGATGAATAGCCTGCTCTATCCTCTACTATTCGCGCGGAGTCCCTAATTCCGCGCTCCATTTCGCATTCTCCGCCATTATTCTTTTACAAGCATCATCCAAAGAGGGTTTTCCTCGGCTTCAACGGGCCAATAGCCCCACAGTAAATACGGGCTGCAGTAGCAGCACCACCAAGCGTCGCCGTTACTCGTTAGCGCCTGCATCGACCGCAAAGGGAAATTTGGCGACATGTCAGGCCACATTGAGCCCATCCACCTACGTCGATACGATGCGTCCGTGCTACAAGGCTACCAGTTCAACAGTGGATATGCAATTGTACGCCATGGCCAAAGATGGCCGCAAACACACCATCATCTCAATCTTCCCACGCCGCTAAGTCTCCACCCTCCGACTCCCCCGCGGCGGAAACCGCGAAAAACACAGAACGACAAAAGCCAGCATCGCGACCGCGGCGTTGCATATGAAAACCATGCGCGTCTGCCCGGCTTCCGCGAGGATGGAGTAGATGAGGCCGAAGACTGCGACGGTGGATAGGCGCGCGATGTTCTCTACAAGCGTGATGCCGCTGAGTGCGTCGACGCGGTCGCTGCTGGGAAGCATTTGTAGGATCGTGCCTTTGGATGCTGCGCCGGTGCCTGCGGCGAATGGCAGCACGAGCGCGACGATGTACATTTGCCAGCCGTGGGTGACGAATATGGCTGCGCCGGTGAGCAGCGCGTCGGCGAAGACGCTGAAGCGCGCGTAGAAGAGGTCGAATTCGAATGTTTCTTGTTCGTTGGTTGGTGAGGGGTTGGGTGGTTCTTCGTTTTCCAGAGGGTCGGAGGTTTCGATTTGGTTTGCGGAGATAGGGTGGGATTGGATTAGGGGTTCTTCTTCTTGCGGTCTGTCTTGCTGAGCAGTGTCGTGGGGTTGGAGCCATTTGCGTCCGCGGGCGATGATCCGTGGGAATACAATGGAGAGGAATGTGCCTCGGAGTGATGAGTACATGAAGATGAGATATCCGTTGTCTTTGGTGCCGAATTGGAACTCGGAAGTGGCGTACTGTTGTAAGAGGACAGCGATGTATCCAGTCGCTAGAATTCCGAGGAAGACGCCAATTCCCAGTGTCAGCGCTCCGAACTGCGTGACAGTCCGACCATCTGGAAGTACCCATTTCTGCGGCGTGAAGATACGCATGGGGCCAAAGAAGCGCGCGATACCAACCTGCCGTTGAGCCGTCGAATCCTCCTTCACTTCCGGTACACTTGTTGCGGGCAACGCCAACGCGATGTAAACGCAGCACGATAAGAACAGCGCCAGCGTCATGTGAAACGGCGCAAGTATCCCAAAGACATCTCCCACAACACCCCCGATCAAAAACCCAGTCGCAGCTCCGATATACATGCACCCCTGAAGTCTGCCCAGCGCCCCCGTCCTCGCCTCATGCCCAACCACATCCGCGACGAAAGAATTCAAACACAAGATATACCCATTCGGCCCCCCGATAATCGTAATCACCTGCGACGCCTGCACAACCGCAATGCCCACCGACCCCCCATGCGTGACGCCAATAGTCTGAACCAGCAAGCGGACCGCAGGCCAAAGAACCTGGATAATCAGCGCGCGCTTGACGCCCAATCGCTTGATCGTCCAGCCCGCGATGAGCAGATTCGCAAGCCCGAAGACCGCCGTCGACGCAGCCAGGAGCGCGTAAGCACGTGATGCGCCGGCCTCGATTTCGCGCTTGGCGCAGCGGTCGATGGCGGCCAGGTCGGGCGTGTGCGTCTCGTAGTAAGCGTCGCAGGTCATGACGCGGAAGACGAAGAGAAGCGGAACCTGTGTGATTCCAAACGTCAGGGAGATTAAAAACGCGGACAGAAGAAGCAGGTATATGATGGGTTTGCTTGGTTTTCCTTCTCTTTCTTTGGGGTCGGCGCGAGGGAGCAGGGGTGTGGATTCCCCTGCTGCTGCTACTGCGTTGCTTTCGTCTTCTTGCGCCATAGTTGCAAGATCGATTTCTTGTTGTGAAGACAAGAGTTTGAAAAGCTTGATTGAAGATTGGGTTGCGTCTGCTCAAGGATGGGATGGTGACTAAGATGCAAACTCCGCTTGTCGGCGGAGTGGGGCGGCCGGGTTAGGAAGGTAGCTCTTTGGCATGGCCATGTTCACGACGACTGCAGAATGTTAAAGTAGGTCAGTCTTGTTCTGTCAAAAGGAAGACAGTTTGCTACATTGTGCTGTCAAAGAAGGGACTCGGGCGGAGTAATGTCTTTTTCACATAACGTAACGTCGGAGCTAATCAAATGACGCCATCAGCCGTCCAACAAAGAACTTCAGAAGAGCACTTCAATCAGTTTGTCTGTACGTATTACTATAAAGATCAGCACCACAAGTAGTACTTCCAGAGATATCTACGCATCATCAGCTCTACAAAACCGCCATCTGCAGGGCCTTAACGTCCTCCAACAATATTTAGAAGCACCTCCCATCCAACAGAATTTCGATGAACATATACGAGATTCATTATCATATCATCTCTAGTATCACCATACATTAATCTAAACCCCAATCCCAGTTCTAACCCATGATATCGTCGCATGAAACATCCCCAGAACTCCACATCAACCTTGAGCGCCCAGATCATATTCTATACCCAAAACAACCCCACCTCCACAATAACCCCACTCCGGACTTCAAGTTTCTAATAAAGAGACCTCCGCTTCAACTTGTTCCTGCGAAACATATTAGTCGACTGGCCTGTCATATCAAAAAGAACGGAAACTTACGTAGCAGCTCCCCAACTCCTTCGCTTCACGGACTTGACAGTGAGATCGTCTTTACTCTCTGCCGCCGTCTGTGGTCTACTCTCCTCTTTCGCCTCTTGCGCAGGGTAGTACCGCGGCGGCGTGTTGACGCGGACATTTGCTGGGCGGAAGCCGTGAGGTACAGGCACAGATGGGGCGTCGACGAAGGGGTCAGGCATAGTCTTGAGGCCGGAGGGAGCGGCGGTGGCTGGTCGGATGGACGGGTTGAAGTTCCTTGAAGTCAATGCTGGTCGTTGTTTTGGCGGTTCAGGAGCCTCTTCTTCTTTGGTCTGCTCCGTCTCTGGATCCGCATTCTCCTTATCATCCTTCTTGACTATTCTCTTCATGAAGTCCTTCAAGCCCAGGCTGCGTCTTCGGGCGCCGCGGAGCTCGGGAGGGGGCGCTGCGTTGGACATTAGATGCCAGCGGTTGGGTGTGCTTTCGCTTCTGAGGTGTCGCTTGGGTGTCATTTGGATGCTGCCATTGCGGGTGGAGTCATCGAAGACTGGGATGGCTGGGAGCGCCTCGACCGGTGGTGCTTCGGTTGAGGTCTTTGGTAGCGGAGGACTTGCCTCCTGGATTAATGTTACGCCGCTTGATCGTGCGGAAGTGTGCTCTGCTGATGCGACGCGAATACGTGGGCGTTGAATTGCGGCGCGCTCGTGTTCGCGCATCAATTGCTGTTTCGTGGCTTGTAGCTCGGCCAGGTTCTGCTTCAGGCGCTCGATCTCGTCCTGGTCCTGAGTGTGGAAGCTGACGGCAGCATCGACTTCGGCTTGGAGATCCTTGACGTAGTCGTTCTTTCCCGCGATGATTGCCTTGAGATCCTTAATCTCGTCATTCTTCACTGCAAGAGCATCGCGACTCTGAGAAGTGGCATTAGCGCAATCCATAGTACGTAGATGGGGATGACATACCTCTTTGAGTTCGCCCTCCATTCTCTTAAAGTGCACACGATGCACAACGCTTGGACGAGCATTTTCCAACTCTTCGCCGACAGTTTGCTCTGTCTGCACTTGTTCTCGTAGCACAGTCGCTTGCTGCTCGGCGTTGAACATTCGGCTGTTCGCCTCCCGAAGTCTATGCTCTAGTGCCTCCAGCTCCGCATACAAACGAAGGTTGTCCTGTTGTGTCGAATCAAACATAGCCTCCAACTCATCCTTGTCTTCCTCGATGGTCGGTAGTCGGCCGGTAGGAGAGGAGCTCCTTCGCTGCTGTTCATTGTATTTGACATTTAGCTCTTGCAGCTTCTCTCGCGTTTGCTCGTGCAGCTTTCGCTCCTCTTTCAGCGACGACTGTACATTCTTCACAATGTCCCATGCTCTTGCAAGTTCAGCCTTCTGGTTGACGACTTCATCCGCGGCTTTTCTCGTCACAGCTAGTTGCTCACGCAAGCTGACAATGGTCGCGTCTTTCTTTTCGTCGACGCTTGGGGACTCGAAGACTGTTTTGTTGTTGTCGGTCTTGACTCGGAGCAGGCGAACTTTCAGTGCGTGGTCGCCTTCCTCGTTCTGGTCTTCACCAAACTTCGGGTCAGCTTGACGTTCCAAGAAGGCTAGACGCTCCTTGAGCAACTTTAGTTGCGAGTCCTTCAATTCCACCGTAGCCTTCTGTTGCTGATGGGCTTCCTCAAGCTTTGCGTCGTGTTCCTTGATGTGCTTCTCTTTCTGCTCGTTGCCTTTTCGCAGTGCAAAAAGCTCAATGTCCTTTCGGTAAACAATAGCTTGATGATCTCTGGCCATGTTCTGCTTGATGTTCTTCATCTCATCACGGAGACTGCAGTACTCACCAAAGGTTCCGTTAAGTGTGTCGCGCGCCGTCTTAAGCTCTTCCCGGGTCCTCCGTAACAAGAGCTCTTTGGCCTTGTTTGCTGTTTTTAGTTCAATGAGAGCGGTCTGAAGTCGCACGATGCCCTCATTCGCTCTTGTGGCGACTGGTTTAACGTTTGGGATCTCTGCTTCCGAATTTGGAAGCGTCCGGGAGCTAGTGTCCTGAGAAGGCATTGTGGCAGGCTTCGATTCGCCCGAAACAGGCGACGCAGCGCAGCTGAGCTGCACGAGAGTTTTAGCAGCCGACGATGCGCGAAGTATATGGTCTGATTCGTTGGCGCCTCTAGCGTCCAGGGCGTGCTGGAACATGTCAAATGATACCATGACTAGCGTAGTGACGCCCAACTCTTGAACACCAATGTCGCAATGCGCGTACCCAGCGACGAAGACCAAAAGCAATAACTCGAAGGTGATGAACCAATATCGTGCTTTCCGAGAGTGCGGAAATTTTCCAGCGAGGAGGCAGACTGTTCGTAGCTTCAATCCAGCTGCTATAAGCAGAAGTCGGGTATACTGGTTGTTGAGCTTCGCGCGTCGCGCAAAATTCTGGTATCGTGCAAAGGCGTCAACGATGGAATAATAATAGCGGAGCGCTGTTGTCGATAGTTGGTGTTCTGTAACGGACTGCGGTGTATCGACTGTTCATATGTCAGCGACTACTACACAAAACTTCCTGGAGTTGTTCATGTCGGTGGCGTGTCGATCTCAAGTTACGGGGCAATTGCTTAAAAGCCTCGAAAACCTGATCCGGTGGATGCTGCGTATGTACAACCAGATTGCTGCTGCGACTTACCAGTATTGCACACTGGAGAGAATAAGCTGAATAGTATCTCCGAATGGTTTCTCGAGCTGGTGCTGCTCACGCCTGGCAGAGAATGAGGTGCAGTTGGGGGACAGAGGCGGGGAAGGATTGTTATTGTGGTCGACGGATCGACTAAGAGACAAATAACGGATAGTGGGATGCTCAGGCCTACAACCAGAAACCAAGGGTATCGCTGCGTGCGATCTCGAAACCTGGAAAACGGCGTGGTCATACCGGCGTGGTCCAAGCGTTTGAGATTGTCCGCGCGGTGAGGCCGTGGATCACCGAATCAGCAAATGTTCGAATTGATGGCTGCGCCGAGGCTGTTCACGTCTTAAGACGTGCTGAAGGCTGCACCAGTGGGGACTCCGAAGAGGAATCGTGAGACTCGTTGCCATTAATGTGAATACAAGATCGTTAACGCCATGCTATATGTGCGAGATGCAAGATCCAAAAGCAAAACTATGCACGCCGATGACGCAAAGAGCCAGAAAGACCAACAGCGCGAGCAAAGGAGACGAGAGATTAAGTGCCCGTACAACTTGCCCAGAAAAAAGGTGGCCTGACGCCGTGCTCCATGCAACCGAAAGGGCATTGTCGCAGACGTAAAGGAGGGTCTCACAGGGATGCCGACGTGGGTGAAGCGCATGTTGACGCTCTCACACCTGGAAATGCTTAAAGCCTTCGACAAGGCCGTCACTGATCTTCGACGGGATCGCCCACACGGGCAGATAATGTTGGACCTCGTCAAATGCAGGGATGTCGCCCGCGTTTGCGTCTGACCACAGGCAGGTTATCCTTCCAGAAGGCTTCGAACTCTCCTTGGGCCATGTCACGCTAACGTTCCAGGGCTGGCTCCACTCTCGGTGCCAGAGGCGTATTTCCCGGGATCCCGTTTCGCCGACGGCTTTAAAGCGGGGATCTGAAACGGCGCCGGCAACCGTCACATTTGTGACCCCAGAGTGGTGCGAGTCGACCATAATGCGACAGGCTCGCGTGTTCAGACCTGCGACGCTGATGGTGGCTTCGTTCGTCTTGTTGCTTGTCGTGATTGAAAAGTCAAGCCAGCCATCTGTGTCAGTTTTGTTACTAAAGCGACTGGCCCGGGGCACTACCTGGGCAGGCAATCCTGGCCATGTGCACGTCATGAGCTCCTTGCGGTTTGCAGCTTCTGGGGTCGAGCAGTTGATCTGCTCGCCCTGTGCGCTGGGCAGATCTGCGACAATGCGCTGGACGTATCCATCAACACCAGTCAAGGATACACTGTTGATCCCCGAGGCGAGGTCCACCTGCTGGACGAAGTACACTTTCAAGCGATGTTCCCTGTACTTGAGTCAGCAAACGTACTGCGACAAATGAACTGAGGTCTCGACGTGGCAGCATGACGTGCACCAGCTAAGACTTGTGCCCAACGTCCTCACTAGCGAGGACTTCGACGGAGGGTTCTTACCTGCTGAAAGGAAATGCGACAAGATTGTAGATGACAGTTGCGACGCAGATGAGGAAGACAAAGGTTGGCACGTGCCAGGTAAACCTATGTATGAAAGGTCCTATTGGTGCTAGCAGAAGCGTCGTTAGCAGCGCGAACGCCAAATAGACGAATAGGCTCGAGTTGCCATCCGCAGGTGTCTGGTGCAGCGCGGATGTCAGAAGAAGGGCGATCTGTCCGACAAGGATGACAACGATCGGCGCCACGAGCAAAAGCTGGAGAAGCCAGAGCCAGCCAGGCAATTTGCCGCTCCAATCTTGTTCGCCGGGGTAAGGTTGCTTCAGGTCGAGTTGAATGGGCTCTTCGTCTCGGTTGCCATTTTCATCGTCGACGGAGTCTCGCCGGCCGCTGTGTCGCGCAAAGCTCCGCCGGTCGCCCCGAAGAAGTGAGGTTGTTTCTGTTGCGTCATCGTCCGCGATTGGTGGTTCTTCAGAACGCGCGGCAGTTGTCGTGCCTGTCAGCGGGCGGCTAGCGGGCTCGTCTTCCTGGCCGGAGTAGCGGGCAAACGCTGTCTTGGTTGGTGCGAAGAAGAGCTCCAGATATGACAAGACAAGTGCGAGAAAGATGCCCGCAAAGTAAAACATCGCGAAGTAGCCGCCAGCGACCTGGTAGTTGTTGGATAGTACGGTGACGAAAGCTAGAAGGGCAAATGACCCAGCAAATAACCAGATAAGAGCGTACATGCGCTGAAGCGCAGAGGGCCGCATGGCGCTTGCGCCACGGGAGAAGAACCATGCAACGGAGAACCATGCAGAAAGCATCATACTATAAACAATCGTCAGCGCTAGCAACAACAGAGGATTTGATGACATACCTCCACACAGCGTAGGGGCTGCTGTACAAGATCAATGGATTTAATCGAACCGTGAGGTATGCCAGTCCAACAACCACAGCTGTGGCGATGGAAAAGACGATTGGGAATCGGAAGAACCCCCTCCAGCCATATAAATGAACAGGATGGTCATCGTCAGATGAGTACATGTATGCTTTTCGTGCGAACAAATAGTTCTTGTCAGCTTTCGACAGCCCAAAGGTGAGACCGATCAAAAAGAGAGGCGCAACGACCAGGAGTGTCACACACAACGCGAACATGGTATGTAGCTGGAAGACGACGAACACCTTGCCGAACATGTCAAACCAAACTGCATCGGTGCCATGTCCAGTCTTGACTTTGCCGGTATATGGTTCGTGCTCGTCCTCACTACTGCTAAACTTCTCGCTCGTGTCGGATGCGAGACCTGAAGTGGTAGCGATAGCTGCAGATAGCATGTGCCAAACAGAATTGAGAGAAGTCTCGCGTGTCGAATCCTCAACAGTGTGATAACGTGCTCTTGGCTCCATGAAAGCAATGTCTAGGCCGCGCAGTCCTAGCTCCTCGTAGAAGACCTTGTAGTCGGTCTCGCTTCGGATCAAACGCTTCTTGAACCCGTCACCACTTATAACAGATGCAAATGGGTGATTCGAAGCCTTGTAGTAGCTCGTGACTTCGGTATCAGTGCTCCTGAACATGGTGGCCCTTCCGCCTGCTCCAGCACCCTCGAGATTGACGAAAGTATGGGCGATCTGCGAGATTGGGTGGCGCATAAAAGCTTTCGCACCGTTCAGGAAGTCTTCTTCGCCATTGTTCAAAAGCAAGATCACTGTGCGCTTCGGCCAGTTCTTCGATTCGGTAAAGTAGGACAAAAGCTGCAACACGGTGACCACGCCTACGCCGTCATCAGTCGCTCCATAACCACTGCTGACGGAGTCGTAGTGAGCATTAACAAGCACACCACCATTGTCCAATCGTCGCTCTCCTGGTGGGCAGCTCTGTGGTGAGCGGTATGGCTCATCGTCTTCAGACCCGCGGATGGCCACAATGATGTTGGTGCCCTCAAAATAGACGGTGGTGCTGCCAGATGAAAATGTAGCGTTGGACTCGTTGTCATTGATTAGCTCAACCTGATCACCCCTAAGCTTTTTCGATGCGATAATGCTCTTGACGCGCGTGAGAAGATAGTCTCGGACGTCATCATTTGCGTGGCTGTTGTATGGATGAAAACGCCTAGTAATCTTCTCCAAGTCGCTCCAGGCCTGCGTCAAATTCACTCCATCCGGGGTTTTGGACGGGTAATCAGGTACCCGCAGATGAACCGTTAGCAGGGCAGCAAAGAGAGCGATGTACACTGCACATGTGAAGAAAATGACCGGCCCCGGAGTGAAAGAGAGAGGATTTAGGCGAGCCATGGTTGAGTTGCTCTCGTAGAGCCACGTAGTTAAAGCTCAGCAAGCTCCCTAGAAGTGACGCACAAGGACTGGTGATGAAGCGAACGGTGGTTGGAGGTCGGTGATGACGGGGGGGGGGGGGTGTCGTGCATGTGCAGATGCGGCGGTCATAGCTCCTTGCAGGTCCGCGTCCAACCGAGGTAGGCGCGACCAAGCCCACAACAACACCACGACAAATGCTGAGTATCGCCCTCTCGGTGAAGTTTGAT
>Ga0265780_10001598_pt1 | contig 31577 bp, 27 predicted proteins | sample P1T30metagenome_FD_192432 | JGI IMG/M metagenome (GOLD analysis project Ga0265780, IMG submission 192432) | Plant litter microbial communities from East Loma Ridge, Irvine, California - P1 T30 | ecosystem: Environmental > Terrestrial > Plant litter > Unclassified | place: USA: California... | reverse complement strand
GATCCACGCTTCAACAGAGATCCTCAAGAAGAGCGGAGGAAGGCAGCTTCCAAGCGTGATGCGCGCCTCGGGGTCTCATCCCCTACCAGTCCTCGCGAGTCTGCTCCCGCCGTCAACAGCTTAGCTGACGCCCATCCTGGATGGAACAACTGGTCAGCGCGGACTCTGCAGTCAGCCCAATCGGTCTCCGCTTCCGCCACAAATGTCTCTCTGCCAGTCAACACGCCATTGCTGGTTGTACCAGCATCTCAAGGTAATGCAGTGAACTCAAGCTCATACGGTAGGCCTGTGGTGCCAGCACCGACAGCTACACTAACCACAACCACATCCGCGAATACCTCTACAGCCACGCCTGTTCCCAAAGAAGCCAAGACCTACAGCCCAGTTATGCGACAAGTCACCAGCAAGCCCTCAGCTCCATCAAAACTGTCGATCCGATTCACGAGCCAGCCGGAGTCTATCGCCAGCAAGAGTGGTATACCGGCATGGGCTGGCCCGCTCGAGAAGCTGCTGGCCGAGGGTAAAGCTAACGAGCGTTCCTCGATGGCGACGTCGTCTTCTCCGAAGGGTTATACAGTCAATCCCGGAAACGACGTCGAACGACCTCAGCCTCAGGCCAAGCCCAGATCCGTCGACATGGACGCCCACTACAAGGCCGCTACCGAAGCCTCCCGACGCGTGACGAACACGAGCATAACGACCATCGTGGGCGACGAAGAAACTCAAGCGGTTGAGCTAGAGAGTCTGTCGCTGGCTAAGAATGTCAGTGGTATCACAGAGGTACGTCGTTCGTGTACGAAGGCTCTCTGCTGCTCGATACTAACTTGTGTTATAGCAAGCCTTGAAGTCTCTGGAGCACGCACCGCCGGCAAATGGCCCCGAGAAGCTGTCGGTAGACTATCAGCGCCCGCTTGACGTTGCCCTCATCAAGTTCATGGAGGGCGAGCTGGACCTTGGTAGTCATGGCACAAGGGCTCAGCTACTGGCTCTGAACGATGATCTTTTCAAGCAATATTTCGACAAGATGAAGACTGCCCATAAACAGCTGTGGATCTCCGAGAAGCTTCGCAAGCGACCTCTCGCGGCTGTCAACGGAGCTCATGCGAACGACATGAGGTGAGACCTCAGTGTATGGTGATTCAATCTGAAAGAGGCTTATGTGAACACAGCTCGAACAACCACATCTGAGGTTCGAGGTCTTCCTGCACAATTCAGAGCTTTACTCTACTTACCTCGAAAGAACGGCGTGCAACACGTTGGACGCCAGGCATGTCAACTAGATCAACTCTCCTCACATCACTCTCGGCGGCTATTGCTGGACATCGAGCATCTCACCCATGGGTACATACAAGGAGTGTTTTGCCACGGCGCTCTGGACTACATTCTCACATTGCGCACAAAGCTCCAAGGCTTGCAAATTAATTTAAATGGGTAACTTAGGTACGTGGTAATTAGTGGGAACATCAAGATGAGATTCGATTTCGAATACCTATTGCACCAACGCTCCCACACCCTGAACGCTAAAGTTGGCAACTAACCTGCTGAAAACTGTTGTACAGCTGAGAATTTTCTCGCACGGTATGGAAGTGGTCGCGCAAGTAACAAACGCACATGGTATCGCACAGCAAACCGTGAACAATGAATGGTCCACCACAACATTCTCCTAGCTTGCTTGTGATGCACACTTCTGTTTGTGCCACGTCTTGAAGCAACAAATTCGCACGTTCATCTGTAGTTTCATCACAGTCTGATCGTGAAGCGCGCAAGTCTCCGAAACACGATACTTAAGCCATGAGTTCGCATCACCCATCCTCGCACGAACACTCGCAGCAGAATTGCGATTCCAACGACATCGTCAAAGATCAAAGTGCACAGTCCGAGAAGCAGCATCACATGTCGACAGTCTACGAGCCTCCCGCAGCAGCACACACTTCCAGCCTCGACGGCTGTGGAGAAGCCACATCAACAAAGGTACTCCATGAGCCCGCCGACGGCAAACCCGCCATCACTCTGACAACCTACAAGCACGGCTCATCCACAGTCAACTCGCTGCTGCATCTCTTCAAGCCAATCGATACCGACCCGAGCCCGTACGTCTCTAGCGCTCCTGCACGAGCGTTCAATAGCGCGCGGCACTGGCCTGCGCTAGCGGAGCACGAGCAGCCAGAGTTGAAGCAGCTGAAGAAGGAGCTTGAGGTGCACTTCCAGGGCATGAAGAGTGAGTTCGAGGAGAAAACGGGGAGGAACTGGGCGCCGCTTAAGGCGTGGCCGAAGGAACAGTGGGAGTGGGATGGTGAGGAGATGGTGGACTTGAGATTGGGGGACGAGGAGTAGATGTAGGCTTGAGGAGGGAGGTTGCATTCGCTCGGATCTATGTCGTGTCGGCTTTTAGTACTGTGCTTGCGCTCTTGTAAATGTGCAATTTCCTGTCTCAGCATCTTCCCTCGTGTGCGTAGACATGGATCAACGGAGCTCCACAGGAAGGTCACTAGAAATACCGGACCTGAATCTCGAGTGGAGTCTTGCCCAAAGGCGTCCCAAATATGCGCAAATACATCATGTTCTGCATCGACCTCTTCCACACCGGCCAATAATGCGACCACTTGGTGCAAGTGGGTCGTTAGTGTACCAGACCATGACTGCGGGCCGTTCCGAATCCAGGAAGAGGCTCCCTAACCATGCCGCAAGTGATGAGCTCCCGCATGGGAAATCAAAGTAGCCCTTATCCCTTTTGGGTCGCGGAAAAGCGGTGATTTTCTTTAAAGTCTTTACATTGCCCAACAACGTGCCACCTTGTTGACATTCCCCAGATTTCCTTATCTTTCCCCATAAAATCATGTCCCAACAAAATGTGAGTCTCGATAGGGCTCTGGCGGGCTGGAATGTCTATCATTTGCTAATCAAGGCACATTAGATTCACGGTGTGCCGGAGGAGAGGCACCCAAGCGATGGCAGTGTGAGACAGAATGGTCCAGGAGTGAAAGAACTCCATGATGAGGGCATGTTGATCACGCCTATGAACGACAGCCCGAGATACTCGACGTCGCCAATCGATCCCAACGCTCCCTTGATACTCACGGAAGGCAATGCCTTGAAGCATACAGCCTACAACTTCTCTAGCAGGAAGAAGTGGGCCGTCCTCACGGTCGTGGCCTTGTGCCAGACCAGCATGAGTAAGTGATGATCCCCAACTTCTTGAATGTGATTCCCAAGCGTAGTGGCTGACTCTTCATAGATTTCAACGCAGCCGTGTACTCCAATGCTATCTATGGTCTCAATGAGCACTACGATCTTGGCGACAACATCTTCACGAATGCCAGAACCGGCATGGCGTATTTCCTCATCTTGTATGGGTTCGGATGCGAGCTTTGGGCGCCATGGTCCGAGGAATACGGCCGCTGGTGGATCATGCAACTGTCGCTCGGTACCGTTAATCTCTGGCAATGTCTCGCTGGTCCCAGTACCTCATGGTCCATGGTATGCTGTGAATGTACGGAGTGCATTCAAGACAGACACTAACCTTGTAATTCAACTCTTGTAGGTCCTAGCTGCCCGTCTTCTTGGCGGCCTCTGTTCTGCAGGCGGATCTGTGACCTTGGGTATAGTCGCCGACATGTTGTAAGTATACAAGTGTGAAGTGCGTGTGAGACATACACTAATTTCGTACCTACACTTCTTACAGTGACTCTGAGGACCAGCAGTACGCAGTACTTTGGGCTAGCACATGGTCGTGTCTCGGATCAGGTAGGTCCCCAAGATTATGGCTGAAGATTAAGCTCGCTAACTTGGCTCTAGTCATCGGAGGCGTTTGCGGTGGCCAGATCGAGCAGTACTTGGATTGGCGCTGGAACTTCTGGATCCAGCTCATATTTGGTGCCGTTGTCCAGCTCATTCACGGCTTCATGGTGCCAGAGACCCGCTCGACCATCATGCTCAACAAAGTGGCCAAGAAGCAACGCAAAGAAACCAACGCCAACGTCAAAGGACCCACTGAGGACCAGAAGATCAATTGGAGAGATGTTGGAGCCATCATGGATCGTCCGTACAAGATGTTGCTGACTGAGCCCATCGTGGCCTTCTTGTCGCTGCTCTCTGGCTTCGCCGACGCTCTGATCTTCAGCTTCTTGGAGTCTTACGGCTACATCTTCAAGGACCTATGGGGCTTCAACGCGGCTCAGCTCGGCTATGCTCTCATCGCTCTTTTCATCGGATACTGGTGCGCATGGGCTGCATATCTCCCGGTCATCAAACGACACAATGCCCAGCGCGCGGCTGGCAAGGTGCTTAGCCCGGAGAGTCGCCTGTGGTTTCTCCAGTATGTCGTCTTGGGCCTTCCGCTTGGTCTCTTCGGGTCTGCGTTTGTTGTGGGTGGACCGCCGCTGCCGTGGATCGCTCCACTGATCTTTGCCGTCTTCATCGGATGGTCCAATATGGCAAGTTCGTCCAAAAGCATGTTTTAGACAAGCACTAATCATTCTATTCATAGGCCATCTATTTCGCCACCATCGACTACATGGTCGCAGCCTACGGAGGCAAGTACTCCGCCTCAGCAACCGGTGGTAACGGCTTCTCGCGAGACGTTCTTGCTGGTCTCTGCTCCTTCTATACCGGCCCCATGTACAAGAAGCTGGGAGTCACGAACGCGACGTGGGTGCTGTTTGCGCTGTCGGTTGTGGTGTGCGTCCCAGTCTACGTGATCTACAGGAAAGGTCCCCAGATTAGGGCACGCAGCAAGTATGCGAAGGAGATTGAGGAGGAGAGGCGACGCAATGCCCAAGCCCGGGGTACAGTGGCGGGTCCAGAGATGGCCGGGCGTGCCTAGGAGTGTGTGTTAGTCTTTCTAGTCCTAGCTGTGCTCGTGAAGCCTATATGCGCAATTTTCAGATAGCAATGGTCATGTTTTTCATCAACTTGTGATACATACGCACCTTCACGTTGGCAGATAATATAATCTTTAGGGAGGATGAGCCTTCGCGTTGTTACGCTCGAAGCTAAAGTAGGTAAGCTGCAGCGAGCGCCAGAGACGGTTGCCCGCCAGGTAACCTGGCTCTATGTAAACTCGCGTGTCGAACGATCACTACCGTGATGAACAGAATAGTTGCAGAATAGTCCCTTGAGACCAGCTGTAGTGATTTGAGCAGTGTTGATGTCCTACTGATTCTTCTCTTCCTTACTCCTGCCGCACACACACACCCTTTCCTTCAATATCTTATTTCTCTCCCTATACAGCATATATGCGAAGCCCAATATCAAATACAAGAGTACAGCGATTGCGAACAGGGCGATGGCAATGATGCCTCCCAGGTAAATGAGGATGTCGACTCGTGATTGAACATCTGATGTCAGACTGTGGTTGAACAACATCACCTAGTGAAATGTTAGCGCTTGGAAATTAACAGAGTTCAGCAACGCACGTAGACATATGTCCCGATCTTTTTGAAGTACTCGATCGAAGCAATTAGGTTTAGTTAGTGCAAGAGGAAGGAAAATGTGACGAAATCGCTTGGTATCAATGAATGTGCAAAATGACGTCAGCGTTGTGTCACAACTGTCGAGAGAGCTGCCTTCCACTTCAGGCACTACTATTGAATACGCAATTCTTAAACTTAGGCTTTCGTAACTGAGACACGCCACGATACTTTCCATCACGCGCCCCATTCCATATCCTGAGCCTACGATGTGCAGCACTTTCGTAAAACAAGCAATGTCAAAGTTCAATGGGCTCGACAAAACTCACCTTCCAGATACGGTAGTATAAAGCTTGTAGTCCCCGCAAGATTCCTCCTCCACGAGCAGCGCAATCTTCAGGTGTTTCTTCATGCCTTTTGAGCACATGAGATTCTGGAGAATACGCAGCTACGTGGAGCTCACCTTCGACGCAGAAGAAGAAATGCATCAGACCAATATTGAGCAGCCCATTGAGAACAAGCTGAGATTACTCTCATGCTCTTCGTACACAACCTCAGCCTCTGACTCTTCTAATTACCTTGCTCAAGATCCAATGTACGAAGCAAAAGAGGACGAATCACTGAAGTCAAATCCTTCCTGTGCATCGCTCAGCAGGAGTATCCACAGCGTGGCTCTAGATGTCTTGGACATTGGTGAGATAACGGTTGATGATGAAGGGACTAAGTGGAAAGTACGGCAGTGCTTCTGCGACAACGCTGTGTGCCCTGGCAAAGCCTTCTGGCGAGTTGACGGGAAGGACGAATTGGATATATGGGATCGCGGTAGACCTATGCCAGACGAATAGATTACAGGAAGTTGAGACCTGTAGTTGTATTATATCATGTCTGTCTGAACGCATTTCTACGAACAATGGGTATATAACATAATTGAACTTTGGGAGTTTCCAAAACTCCAACGCTAGAATAATAACCTCAACGGCAACAAAGGGAAATCGTAAAAGTTGGTGTGGAGAAGATCTCAGAGTGGCTGTCAACGTCGCCAGAAGGACGACAGCCGCTTCTCTTTTTTCCCGTCTTTTGCATCGTCATTCCAAATGCGGCTGCGCAGGGTAGGCGACTGACCAGCGACGGCATGCGATGTCTTAGTTACGGTTGGTGGGTGTGCTTTCGTTATGGGATTATCACCCATTTCTCCAAATTGACGCAGGCCATTGCTCGAATGTTCAGACCACCTGAATGCCTGATTATAGCGATCGCGAAGTTCAGTGGGTGACGAGCGAAGTCCGGACAACATGTCGGAGGCTCGACTCTTCTTTCGTGCAGTGGCCTCGGATGTCAACACCAGGTTCGAATTCTCCCTTGTGAGGCCCGTAGGGCTCTTCTGAGAAGTGAGAGACATGGCCCTATATTTGGAGGCAGTGTCTGCTGACATGTCTGTGCGCAGTGGCGGAGACGGTGGTGCGGAGAAAGCCATGCCTATGGAGTTTGCTGCGTCGATGGATACTATGGCCGGCTGATGTTGACCGCTGAAGTCGAAACCGTGGTCTCCTTGTGATATCGTAGAGTTGCGAAAGAGAGGGTGAATATCACTTTGCGACAGCATCGGGACTTCCAGCGATACTCGGGTGCCATCTACAGAGACTAGGCCGCCGAGTAGGCCACTGTGTTCTGCTGTGCTGGCCTTGTAGAATTGCCGCAGCTCACCATCCGCACTGGACTTTGAAGATGCGGCGCTGCCCTCATCACTCCAGACTGAACTGCCTTTCGAGCCCGTGCTGTCGGAACGACTGATTGTCTCGCTTTCGTCGTCTGTTCCAACGTGTTGCGTGGCCTGATTGAGTTGAACTGTGTGGAGTAAAGGTGTACGAGTGCGTACGTGACCGCGAATCGCATCAATGGCAGTGACTGGAGTAGGCGGAGGTCGGGGATTGAGCCAAGACTCCTCATTCAAAGGCTCATCTTGTACATGCCTCAGCTCAGTGAAAGGTTGAGACGTGCCTTGCGAAAAGGTCTCGTTGAGGCCATCTCCATAGCCACGGACGATGATTGGGCAGGATGGAGTGGGTTTCAAAGTCAGGCTGTTCCTCCTCGAGCTTCTGATAGATAGTGAAGCAAGTGGCCCGAAAGAGCGTGTCGCAGATTGACGGGCTGTAGTTGTGGTCTTCAGTGAATTTGATGTTTCGCGTTTTGCCGAAGTGGGAGCAAAGTAATCCTCACGGTGGCAATCAGGCTGGATCGTCGGACTGCCTGGGTGTCGACCAAAATGGTCGGAGCGGAGCGGACTAGGCGCAGTAGCTACCGATGGTGTCGCTAGAGGCGTCGCCGTGTTCCATGATGATTGACCAGCAACAAGACAGCAAAGTGGATAGTCAGGAGACTCTACGTCACGCACACCGTTTGGAGCTCGAAGAGCGGATGTGAGATATTGAAGCGTGCCGTAGACCAGCAGCCATCGGATCTTGCGTGCATTGACCGCCGTAAGTTTCTCTTCGCGTTGGCTCGGATTCGTCGCAGAAGCTTTCTCAAATTCCCTGTAGGCCTGTACAAGCGCTGATGGCTCAGTGACTGTGTCGTTTGTCGCTGCATTAAGAGCTGCAAGCCTAATTTGCAAGTCGCGCCCCTTATTCTTGAATGAAGCGGAGGATAGCGACCTCGTTGTCGTTTGGCCCACAACCTCTGGCAATAAAGGCAAGGGATATGGCAACGCCTTGAATTTGTTTCTTTTGTCGAAGTGATCGACAGTCTGCAAGACGCATATGCCTCCGCTTGCTGGTGTTTGGGAAGCAAGGTCGGAATTTGATCGAGTGTCTGCAAGAAGATCGTACAAACTCGTGAAGTCGTAGATCATGGATTTGTACAAAGCCTTGGGAAAGGCGGAATTTCTGGGAGCAGGCCAATACCCGAATTTCGCCACGTAGAACTGATGCAAAAAGCGCTGAAAGCTGCGAAGGTGAGCACGGGCGCCGTCTGTGAGGCCGAGATATGCGGCGGAAAAGTCTTCTTCAAGGAAGGAACAAAGTGCTTTGGTGACACGATCCAGATGCATGTCTACCTCAAGGTGAGCTCGGGTAATCAATGCCTTGCTCAGGCGGGAGATTGACTAGTCAAAAGTTAGTTGGAGAGAAATGTCATACTGGTCGAGCTCGACTGACCAGGAACTCCGGGCTGATAGAGAGGCTCTCCTTCATTCCGACGCAGTGGGCGAACGCGTCGATCCAAACATCCCTCAGCTTATATCGCTCGGCATAATACAGACTCGCGAGTGCATAGTCTGTGCATTCCACCAGGTCCCGATAGCCTTGGATCTCGGCAAATCCCAAGAAATCTTGATGATTGTCGACATGGCCAGACCGAAAGAGCTCCATTCGCTCAAAGAGATCGACATATGTTTGGCCCATTTGACGACCGACCAAAGGTTTGCCGAGAATGAATGCGAAGAAATTGCGGGTTGTCAGATGCCAGGCGAAAGCGTCTTCGCGTGAGGCATTTTCAGGAGCCGGAATATAGAGTTCAACGAGGGACACTTCTCGGTTGAGGTTACTGAATGTATGTAGTCGCCTCGATTCTGAGGATCCATCGGCATTCTCGACCCTTATCTGCGCGTAGCAGAGCTCAAGCATGGCATCGCACTGTTTCTGTCGAAGAGCTCGTAAAGGCACGCAGAATGACGGCCCTCGTCGCGATGCACCCCTAGCGTAGAGATGTACGGCGCAGTCGCCGTCTTGCACCCAAAGCTCGGCGTCCTTCACTGGTCAGTCAAGGATGGAATTCGCGCATCGTCTTCACTTACTTTGCGCAGCCCATCCCAATCACCAACGGATCTTGTGAGCCCAGCCCAGCGCTGGACGCCTGATGGCTGTCCACCATTCAGTAAAGATGCCGTACAGCTCATTGGCCTTCTGTCCACTCCAGGAGGGGACTGTGTTCTGTCTAGCGGTCGGGAAGAAGCAGCTCTCATATTCACTGCGTTCGGATCGCCGTCCTGGAAATCCACCCGGTTGCTGCTATCCTCAAATAGACTGTAACGTGCTGCTGTCCTGTACTTGTCGTGCTTGCACGTGCGTCTTGTTCGCGCAATGGATGAGCTGCGGCTTGGAATGGGCAATTGGGGACCTTCACCAGTAGTGAGTGTGCTGGGTTGCATTTTATCCGCGATCATTCTGTTTTAAAAACAGTGCTGTCGTACCACGACTGGAGGAAGAGTATGCAGCATTGGATTACCTAGCTCTCGGAGATTTTGGTATTGCGTGGAGAATCTTATCAAATGGCCGTGGGACACTGCAGATATGTAGCTCTACCCTGACCCATGTCACTTGTGTTCAGCTCTCGCGACGTCAATGCCCGCCTAGTGGCCTGGCCGATCTTAGTGCACCTTAGTGGGCGAGGCTGTAGTCTAGGTGGAGCTGTCAATCGGCCACTGATTCGGGGTCGCCGCCAAGAGGGTTGTGAGGAATTGGTGGCTTGCGCTCTTTCGCTTTCGTGGCGCCGGAAGCCCAGTCTGCACGAATCCAGATCGTGGAAGTAGCGCGAACGTGAGAATGACTTCGGAGCTGGAGCATTCGCCCTGCGTTCTTGTCAAACGCTTCCATCAGATAGATTGCGCTTTTTCGTCGCAGCTGCTTCACTTCTCCCTGGGCTATGCGTCATGAAGATCAGATCTGCGAAATGTTAACTAGCCGGAGATATGACGGAAGGCTTTTGGAAGACCTGCAGCCGCACACCTACATCGCCGGCTGCTAGCCATCCCGCGCTAGGGACCATTATCGAGATCGAAGTGGGACAGGGCCAAGTGGTGGCACTCTGCTTTCAGCTTCAGCTCGGCGCAAAAGGTGTGAGCTGGTCAGCGCTGTCCCCGCAAGCTGCAAGTATTTTCCCCGCACCATCCACTTGCGCATTCGAGCCTTATAAAGATATGCTGGCGTCAACGATATTCTTCCAATACTCAACATGCGTGCAACGCAATCGGCGAGCTTGATCGGCACATCGCCAAGCAGCCAAGGCAGCCAATCAAACGATCGATCTGCGCATGCTCGTGGAGAAGCCGTGATCCGCACTAGGTACAGACATCGTTGTTTTCGGGTCTCCTCAATCCATCACAAATTTACATCATCCATCGCGAATCGTCAGTATGACCATCGCCGCGAACGCTCTTGAATGGATTCAGAAGTACCAAGTCGAAGCCTACAGTCATCGGTCCTTAACTCATTATTCGGCAGGCCGGTGGGGCAGATGATCTCGAAAATGCAATGATCCTTCTCCAGCGCGAAACCTCCCGCTGCCTTCGATGAAACATGTAAACCGCACTGATAGATGCGGTTGAGCTGCAGATATCCACATTATCCATCTACCGGACCAATGTGAGGTGTCCGGGTACGGGGATGCGTGGAGTGCATGCTGTTGGTCGGTCCTGGAAATATCATTACTCTAACTCGCGGTGGCCATGCATCTTGTAGTACAGACATGGTCAAAGCCCCGGGACGTTCCCCAGGAACCGGGTCTGTGTAAAAGCTTGAAACTGTCAGTAAGGAACCCAATCTCGCTACACATTTCAAATCCTTCGATCTCTCGCCGTCGGGGACGAAACGGTAGGTAGCCGTTACTGCCTTCCCCCAAGAGAGAGGAATCGATGTATCGCCTGGCAGAGGTTCTGCGTGTTTATCCTGGGACAGCTCAAAAGAGTAGTAGATTCTATCTACGCCTCATCTACTTTCTTACTTGTCTTTGGCGATAAAAGCGGTACAGCTGTTGGTATCCGATGTCCAGATTGGTACTCTGACGCTCTCCTTCTCATCAAGTTCAACACTTTCTCTTCATATGGTCGGACATTTTCTGGCGGTGAGCGCACCACTTCTTGTTTCAGTAGCGTTTCACAGCATGACGCTGTTCGGTTGGTGAAGAGCTGTTAGCAGTCGAACCTCTTCTCTCCACCGAGCAGCCTCCAGATTCTCTGCATTGTTCTTGAGGTGCAGGTCTCGCCACCCAGAAGGCTTCTTGGTAAACAGTAAGTGAAGGCATGACACTGATAGTCACATCGCTGTGCATTGTGAAAAGTGCCAATAGTGCCTACGGTGCGGCGGCGGGGCTTCCTCACGTGCTCGTGCAAGGCGCAAACGCTTGCGCAGCCAATGAGCTGTTGGCAGGCATCCAAGCCATCTTCACCTCAGAAAATTCACTATTCACCCAGTATTCACATTAGCTTTCAGCCTGCTCCTCTTGTCACTTCCTTCCCATTACTCCTCAAGCTCGTCCCCGAACCTGGAAAGTCAATCAAATAGCTTAGCACTCACATATTCTCGGCACCTTACACACATCTCGACATCGCAATGAGCACTACAGGCGGCAAAGGCGAGCCCGCGGTCAAAGTGGAAGGACTCGAGCCGGAGGTGTGCGTGAGCTCAGCTAAGGTTCAGGCTCCAACAAGCACCAGCAACGATGCACTATTGGCTATCTCTCTCGCCGAGAACAAGATCTCAGCGTCCACCATAGCGTTAGCCAAGACTACCGAAAAAAAGACGATAACCAAGTCCTCCATCAAAGTATGTTCTGCTGTGTCACACAGCCAGTATTCGCGTGAGCTAATTCGTACGCAGAGCACGGCTCGCGATATGATCGACGACATTCTCAATAGCCTGGCGGAAGTCGAGAGCCACATGTATGACTTCCGCGAGTACATCAAGGCACAGAAAGACGAAGACAAGCCGCTGTATAAGTGGGCGACGTACGCCGGATACGCCGCTCTCAACGCCGCCGTACAACAGCTCGATGCGGCATCAGCTAAGTTTAAGCGTGTCCGTCTTCCGCAAGAATTTGTCTCATCTAGCGTGTCTCGCGCGAATGAGTCCTCCACTTCAGTTAGCAAAGCCGCAGCGTACGCACTGGCTGCGATGAACAAGAAGACGGCAAACTACATGGAAGAGATGGAGCCCTCCACTCTGAGCGACGAGGCTAAGGCTCAGGCGAATGCCATTATCACCCAAGAACTTCAGAAGCTCATGGAGCACTCCACTCGTGCGACAGAGCGTGTTTGGGTGGCCACCGACCTGCTGCGAACTCTCAAGGAGAAGCGGAGCAGCTACGCGGATTGGGCGTGGTCGGTAGTTGGGACCGTCATGACTGCTGGTACCGCTGCCGTCGTGGCTATGCTTGCCGCCCACCTGTACGGTCCTGCAGGTTTCAATATCATACCTCTGGGCGGTCACGGCGGTTACATGTACAACCAAGTCATTGATCTGGTTGAGCGCACACAGGTCGTTACCAACATCACCGGAGAGCTCTACACCATCAAGCTGCAGGACATCGACGAGCACTACAAAGACCTCGCTGCTCTGTCCGAGTCGCACGGTGAGCGTATCGACGGCATCGTGGAAGCACTGGGTCCACCAAACGATGAGGGTCTCTACTACATCTCGACGCCGAACAAGATACACGGCGAGTCTGGCAAGGACGCCAACGGCCGCATCCACAAGGCCTCGGACGAAGCATCACGCCAGATGCAGCGCTTACAAGAGGAGATGCACGCCATGCGCAAGAATGTCAACCGGATGGATATTCGTCTGACAAAGGGCATCGAAAAGTGCCGCAAGGATTAGGGCGCTGTACGAGGACCGCGGTGGGCTGTTCGCCTCAGGGCAACATGAGTTTAGCTGGCGCGCAATGATCTGATTGACATCTGATGTAACATATGGGGGATGGGTATGGCAATGAGCGCGACGAGGCCTGAGGTTTCGGTCTGGAATTTCTCGACGCATTTACGCATAGCCGTGGCGTTATCTACTTCGCAAACCAAATGATACCCTTTTACTTTGATTCATGTGCAATCTTCGCAAACAATGCCGTCGGCATTTCGTTTCACTTCTGTAGGCTCGCTCGTAATTCCCCCTGACGCCGCCCCTTGACTTTTAACCTCTGGCTGCTCTTCCTTCTTCTTTCCGTGTTTGTCTGAATGGCCCAGGTCTCGTGATGGGTCGATGTGGTCTCTCACGAGTTGCTTGAGCACCTTCGTTTCTAGAACGTCTTCAGCGCCCGTCCTTAGGATCTTCTGGATAATACACACCTGGAAATCCACTCTCCGCTTTCCTGTCCCAAAGTAGCACTTTCTTCGGCTCTGAGTCTCGGCCCTCAGCCGCCTCGGATGGTAGATACGTCTGACCAGCTGCATTAGCCACGATTCCGTGCATCGCACAATGAAGGCCAACGAACCAATTCCACAGTAAACAGCCCGCCAGTCGCAGGAATCAGTGCGATTTCACCGATTTGGTTCCCGAAAGTGGATAACAGCTCTTGGCCGAAGTAGGCAGCGCGCAACATCCACCGACATTGAGTGCAGTATGTGATTGCGACTCGTGGGAGCGCGACAGGTGCAGATTGGGTTGAGGTCATTGTCGCTTGTAGAGTGTTGTGGTGGCGGATAGTAGCGCACGGGCAAGCAAGTGAAGGAGTACCGGTATCGATAGCTGCACGGCGCGCAAGCGCAACGTTGGCTCCTTGCACTGCTCAACCTCAAACATCAACCAGCCTTTTCACAACAAGAGGTCGTCAAGCCTTTTGCGTCTTGGGGTCCAAGTCGCCATGCTACGGAGCCTGTCCCCGAGTCGAGTACGCAGGCGTCCTTTCCAGAGATCAATATTTGGCGACAAGAGATGCATACGTACTGAGAGCGAGTATGGCGATGTTGCCCGGCGTCTAACCGTTTACCACGCAAAGAACGGCTGGGACTGCTAGATAACTTGTCAGTGCGTTGGGCATCGATCACGGAAGACGAATGGCCAAGAACTTTGTGGTGCCATGGATTGGCACATTTTGCCATCCATGCAGACGTCCGAGACTTTTTCGAAGAGAGCAATTTCGCTGTGTAAGTATTGGCCCTTCATGTGAGGTTGGGAGTTTGTCAAGTCGAAAATGTGTACTAATTGCTCTAGTGATCGAATCGTGATGAATTATTAATTCCAGACGGCTCGGAATCATGGTCAATGTCACGTTGTTTTGGTAGATCAAGATCAAGTATACTCGGCACAGAAAGAATTGAACAAGGAGGTTCTTTTTGACACGCGACTGGACATAATGCATTTGAGAGACACCAGGTTTGGGGCTCCATTGGGCTCAGCGCCACGAATTGGCTTAGAGCGCGGCTGGTACGCATCACGAGGTCCTTCCGTTTGGAAGAGCAAGATACGTCCCATGCTTTATGAGTACCCCAAAGACCTCTTTGCCCCGTTACGAGAGAATCGTCGTATCATTTTTGAGAACATCCCACCGCAACACTACCCTTCTTACCAGTTTTATGAGCTGCTGCATGGCTACAATGTCATGTCTGCTAGCCGTCCGATCAAGACCAATCCGCCACAACACGCCGCGTACCTCTCAGGCTACTCGATCAAGTTCGACTTTGAAACTAAGGAAGAGGCCAACATCGTCGTGGCAAGCTGCAATGGACACGTAACGGGAGGCCGTTCATTATTCGTAGCACGGAGTAAATTGCCGCTCAAGTACACCGTTTCGTGGGACACGGGACGCGGCGGAAGCCACAACAAGACCGGACGAGACGAAGGAAGTGAAGTTGGAACAAACTTTGAACATATGCAACAAGAACTGTATCGCAAATGAGCCCCCGGTGATCGCGATCGCAAAGTTTGTCGTCACCCACAGTATTTGCAGGAACATATGCTAACAGGTTTGCAACAGCTATGGGTTCCAAGGTAAGGCGCGACTCACTCTGGTCCTGGAAAACACACATGGGCCAATGCTAATCTTGAGTAATTTCAGCCATTCCTACCGGTAGTCGGTTCTTTGGTAAGACCCTCCCATCGCTGCCATCTCCGCGTCCAGTTGGCACCTATCGACCCAGTGAAGATCTTCATCTGGTGAATAAATAGAGGCAGCGAGGAACGGATGGACGCAGGCGATACCATTTGAGACTTCGTATCCCGTGAGGACGCACATGGAAGAATGGGAGGCGGACCGAATAAGCTGGTCTGAATTTCGATTCCTGAATCGACGTCCCTATATGGCTTTCCAGGGGGTTTAGTCGTTTTACCCGCTGCACCAACTGCCTAAGACCATATCGCACATTTATCGCGCGGATTTCTCCGCCGGGTTTTGCGAATATGGAGAAAAGAAGGATCATCTACCTAGGTATGCATGGAGAGGATCCTCATGTGGAGGACTGTACTCGTCGTTTGTGGGAGCTAAGTGGATGTAAGACACAAAGGCATTCGAATGCATCAATTGCCTAAGTTCGGCGCTCAGTGTACCCTGAAGTAGACGTAATAGATAACTGGAATTGTGTATGGGGAAGGAGCGGCAACAGCACGGTGCAGTTACCAGGCTCGGCAATAATTCGTGTCCGATTAGCTAAGCACGGATCGTAGTTAAGTTAACTAGTTATTTGGTGAGGAAAGTGCTGACCTAATCGGATACGAATTATCGCCGAACCTGGTGCAGTTAGTGGATTTGCTTACGTCAGCGTTCATCAACTCCAAGATGTTGCGACTTTGGCATTCTTAACCGACCTCATAGCTCCACAACAATTGAAAGGCAAGACTTTGGCGTCACTTGTGTCACGGTCGGTCCTTGTGTCCCGCGATCACGTTCATCGATGTAGTGCAACGTCGGAGTTGTTCCTCGGATACTTCTCGTCTTCTCGTCATTCCAGCGATGCGCCTTTACGCGTCACGTTCAGCACTCAGATTTAGACTCCACGGCTTACCTACAGGGCTGCGACCTCATTCTCGATTGCCTTCGAGGCCCTCATTCGTAAGTCTACATGGAAGTAGCGGGAGACTAGATGCAGACGCAAGGACAGCGCTTTCACTCAATGACAACAGACATCGCTCGTCGTCGAAAGCTGTCCATGAAGGCGCCTATAAGGAACCTACTTTCCCAGTAGGGGACTTGACTACGGAGCAAAGGCGGCGATTCGCGGGTCACTTGGTGGTCCGTCTTGAGTCCATACCAAAATCCGACTATGAGAGTGGCACACACGTTTCTGACTTCCCTTTGTTCGCCATAGAAGAGGATATCCGAGAATTTTTTCGAGGAAAGCAAGTTCACAGTGTAAGGACACGCTCTCGATGATCGAAGATCTGCGTAGGAGACTAATGCGGCTAGAGATCGCATTGTGATCGACTACGCGTCCCAAACCGGACACAACAGAGGCCAGTGCCTTGTGCTTCTAACTGGCAGCAACCAAGTTCCCTCTGCGATTGCCACTCTCGACCAACAGTACCTATTCATTCGGCGTGTGGAAATAAGACGCATTAGAGACCTGAATAGCACCAAGAAAAGGATTGCTGTCGTGTTCGATAGAGGCTGATATGTAACAAGAGACCCCTCTCCTTGGAAAGCAAGATTACGTGAGCCGTTGTGAGAATACCCAAAAGGTCTTTTTGACGCGCTCACAGAAACACGGCGAGTCATTATCCAGAATCTGCCGCCTCCAGTCGTTCATTGGAACCAAGCTTACAAACCGAATTCGCGTCTTTACCAGCTTCTACACGAATTCGATGTTGTAACGTGCAGCAATGTCCTCCAGTATCGAATTTCACAGTCTCGTGGAGGGAACCTGGAGGCTTTGTCTGATTGGTCTATGAAGCTTGGTTTCGCGACCAAAGAAGAGGCCGAACTGGCGATTCAGACCTGTGACGGGCGACTGGTTGGAGGACACAAAGTGAGGCTGTCAGTATCTAAACCACCAACTAGATTCGGCAAACCTTGGGTAAGTACTTGTGATTCGCAGCATTCATACAGCAAGTGAGATACTAATATTGTGTTTTGCACAACAATAGGACGGAGGGCGAGGAGAAGGACGCAACAGAATACGAGATCAAGGTTCCGCTGTAGGCACAAACTTTGTAGAGGTGAGTTGTGATGAAACCTACCTATGTGACCCAAGTGAGCGCTGAAGTTGACATCAAGCTAGATGCAAGAGGAAATATATCGGAAATGGGTTTTGGGAGAGCACGATCGAAAGCTCTGGGTTCCCTCGTAAGTGATGCAGATTATTTACTCGCTGAAGGCGCAAACTAACTAGACTTTCTACTAGGCACAGTTACAGGTGATTCGAACGCTAGGTTCTCACGGCCAAGGCGGAAATCTTGGCCTCGAATGAAGCCGTGGTGTTAAGGGGCTCAAGCGTGGCCATGCTGAAGAGAGTCACGGCCTCGCGTAGAAATTGAGGGCGTTGAGGTTGACGGCAATCCCTATTCATCGTGTCCTGATGAACTGCTTTGGTCCACCGGCCACAGCTGATGGTACCATCAAGTAGACAGATGATCGGAGTACATGGATACGTGCGGCATACGGACGCGATGCAAACGTCCGGTTCCCCAGGAACCAGGCGATATGCATCATAAGGGGTCAGTAAATGAACAGCGTGATTTTGTGAATGGAGCATGCTCATTGGTCGGGACGTCGGAATTAAGAGTGACGCAGGCTGTTGATTGGCTAAGTCGCGGTAATTAGACTCCGCATAACTCCGGTGCAATAAGGGACATGCCAGCTCCAAGAGGCTACAACTGTATCTATATCATACTCTATCAATATCAATATCTATAATAAGTCAATTGACGTGTCTCCCTGCTAAGAAACATCGAAGGTGGCTTGAGCGGGCAGAGCAACCGTGTCGCGACGTAATCTCTAGCCTTTGGGCTGGCCTTTCTGTTTTGGTTGCAGCATCGACTCCCGAGCGCCCTCTCACTCTCCTTTTCCTATCACGAGCGAGCTCAAGCTTGCGTCCTGCACTCGACTCGAACCGTGGCATTCCATAGCAGGTTGAATTGAAACAATCGTTGTGAGTGCACCCCTGTCCGCATTATCCGCATTGCATGCATGTACCGTAGCAAGTCTGGCGCGACATCGTCACTGTGTACATAAACACCCGACGTGCAAATTGGCGTTTCATCTCAACCAAAGCACAAACACACCCACACCCACCGCTTCCTCTCCCTCTCCCTATCACTGCCACTACGCTCCCCCAGAGACACCCACCCACACACTGACGCCCATTGCGCACCGCAGCCATGTCATCCGGCGTCCGCAACTTGCGGGCGATGTTTGAGAACCAACAGGCGGCATCTCCTGAACCCCGCGGCCGTTCCCCAGGCGACACGCCCGCGCCCGAAGACGAGCCCCCGAGCCGGCCGACGCCCAAAGTCCGCGCCTCCTTCATATCCGTCGAGCCCCCAGCAAGCATACCGCCGCCCGACCTCGGCACTACCAAGGGCACGCCGTCCAACAGCATTGGCGCCCAGCGCAGGGAGAGCTTCAGCGTGTCGCAGGATAACGTCGAGGGCATTGCGGAGCTGAAGAAGGTGGTTAGCGAGGAGAAGGAGGAGCGCAGTAAGAGTATTGCTGTTGCAGAGGCAGTGCCTGAAGAGGCTGTTGCGTCGCGCGAGTCGTCGATACCTGCGCCGCCTATTCGCAGCGAACCTGCCGGCGACATGGTGAACCTTGGAACGATTATGAAGGGCTCTGAGTTCCCGGAGTCTGCTGCTGCGAAGGCGCCCGAGAAGGTTGAGATGGAGCCGCCTAAGCAGGAGCCCGTACAGGCACCGCAGACGCCTGTCAAGGGCAAGAAGAAGCCGGCGAAGCTTGCAAGGGAGACGCCAGGGAAGCCGAAGCCAGAGACGCCAGTGAAGGCGAAGACAGAGGCGCCTGCAACCTTAGCGGCGCCGGCAATCTTAGAGGCGCAAGAGAAGCCGGCTGCTTCAGCAGCCATCGACGCGCCTGCTGCTGCTATAGCTCCCACGAAGAGCGAAGAGAAGCCAGCTGCTATTCTCAAGGACGAGACACCTGCGCCGCCCAGAACACCCACAAAGACTGAAGAGAAGCCAACTATCGCTGAGTCCAAGAGCGCGCCTGCCGAGAACGAGAAGCCTACGATCGCCGAAGAAGCACCCATCTCAAAGACATCGGAGCAAACACCTGTTGTGCCTGAGCAGCCACCAGTCGTACCTGAACAGACACCTGTAGTATCTGAGATACCTGCCGAGAGCGAGCCAGAACCTGCTGAGAGCGAGCCAGAACCTGCTGCTGCCCCGGCTCCAGTCGAAGAAACACCCCTTGCCGCTCCAGTTGAGGAGGTTAAGCAAGAGGTAGCTCCCACGCTGGCCAACGATGCGCTTGTGCCAGAACCGATTTCCTCGAAGACCGACGACGAGCCAGCGGCGACACCCAGCATCGATACGCCTGCGGACAACCCCGACAAAGCTGTGACGGGCGCGCAGGAAGAGGTCTCGCTGAAACCTGCCGATCTCACCGACGAGGCGACCGTTGCAGGCGGAGAAGCTCTGCCTCCTCCAGCTGAGCCGCTGCAAGCCTCGAGCACAGCTGAGCAGCTACAAGCTTCAAGCACACCTGAGCCTGCCGTCGCTGCTCCCAAAACCACCGAGAGCAAGGCGAAGGCCGCCGATAGCAAGGGAAAGACCGCTGAGACCAAGGCGAAGACTACCGATACCAAGGCAAAGACCAATGGCATCCCTACGACAAAGACCACTGCAAGCACGGCAAAACCCAACGGAACAGCTGCAACAAAGCCTAAGCCTGAAATGAAGAAGCCTGCAGCTATCTCTACAGCAAAGGCTTCCGCGTCTAAAGTTGCTCCAGTCAAGAGTCCGCTCGCAAAGACTGCCCCGAGGACGCCGACAACTCCCAGGACTGCATCGGCCTCACTTGCAGCGAAGCCCAGCTCAGCCACGGCGAAGCCCAAACCCACCATTCCCAAAGCTGCTGCGCTTAGGGTCGAGTCAAAGCCCGCGGTGGCGAAGGAAACCATCAAACCTGCTGCGCCCAAGACCAGCCGTCTTTCCATGCGCCCAGCTGCATCCACAACTACGACACCAACATCGAGCGCAGCTTCCAAGAGCAAGATTGCAGCTCCTGAGAACAAGAAGCCGGTTGCTGCTAAGCCTGCAACAAGCAGCACAGGTCCTACGTATGTGAATGCATTCAAGCACATGAGATACGTCACTAATCAATCTATAGCATCACTACAGGTGGCTTCAAGAAGCCAGCGCCAAAGTCCCCGACTCGACCTGTCAGGCTCTCCTCACACCTGACCGCGCCCACTGCTTCATCCGTCGCAAAGCATGAAGAAGAGCAGAAGATCACCCGCAAACCATCGACAGCGACTCGACCCAAGCCGGCTGCGCCTGTTCCCCGCTCATCGAGAGCGTCCCTCGCACCCTCTACGACCGTACCCAAGCGCTCCGATTCCCGCGCTTCGACTACTGGCGGCGCAGGCAAGGGCGACTTCCTCTCACGCATGATGCGACCCACCACTGCCAGTGCTCAGAAGACACACGATAAGCCTGAGTCTCCTCCACGCAAAGGCGCGAAAGCCCCCGCTAGTGCTTTACAAAAGGGCAAGAAGAAGGTGGAAGAGGTGGCTGCAAAGGCCAAGGACGCTGTCACCAGCAACGGGCATGCTGAGGACAAGTCCAAGAGTAACGGCACCCAAGCTGATGACGAGGCTGCGAGCGAGCACGCACAGGCAGGTGCTCCTGAAGAGCCTGCGCAAGAAGCAGCAACAGCCAAAGTTGTCGATGCTCCTACTATGGATGCGCAACCTGCCGGCGAGACCGCAGTGCACTAGAGGCGAAGCTGCAGGTCTCATGCTTAAAGAGCAGCCCTAGTCAATCGAATTTTGCGTGCGCAGGCACGGCGTGGAAAGAGGTCGTTGGTCGTGTTCATGTACTAGCGCTTGCGATTTTTCCTCTACTCTCACTAGCATTTTACGGCGCGTTTTGTTAGGTGTTTTCTCAGAGCGCTCGTTGTAAGGCTTGCCTTTGTGTCGTCCTGGTAAGATCTTTTGGAGTGGATATCTGGATACCGTTCAAGGGGTCTTGCCTTGCATAGTAGCAAATTGTCATAACAGTAGATGGGGTGGTGGGGGCATGCGGAGGTATTGTTTGTAGATTATCTAATCGATTCACTCTATCCTCACTTGGGCGTGTAGTTTGATTATTTTAGTGGGGTTTGAAGGTATTGACAGAACGATGATATGCGCGGTATAGTGCGTCCCAAAGTATATTTGAAGACACGAGACTGGCGCGGGAGCACCTGATCGACACCTCCGCCCGCCGCCGCAACTTTTTCGTGGGCAGCGCTAGTTGTTCCCGCCTCAGCGACGGCAGACAGCGTCGTTCATTCTTTCGCTTCAGTCGCTGCACTTCTTCATATTTGCTTCACGATGAGGGTGCAATGCCTTGTGCGGGCGCAGTCCCTCGCCTCTAATTGTCTGCGCACCGGCGCTCGTTCGGCTCCTCGAGTTCCTTCACGATGCGCTCTGTCGACCGCCACAGCGCCACGGACACCTTCTACGCTCGGCACAAAGACGGACACTTGGATATCAAGACACACACAAAATACACAGAGAAGATGGCAGTCTGTGGCAGCACAGGTGTATGTGTGGCATCTCGTAGTAGGAGAGGCAATTGTATGCTAATCGAGAACTGCAGGTTGGAGCAAGCGAAGGAGGACCCGTCAGCGTTGACACAAGAGAAGATTGTAGAGAACCTCAATCCCGTCGAGTGGGAACGACTGTCGCGAGTACGGAACATCGGCATCGCAGCACACATCGACTCCGGCAAGACCACCGCCACCGAGCGCGTCCTCTTCTACACGGGACGGATCAACAGCATACACGAGGTGCGCGGCAAGGACTCGGTCGGCGCGAAGATGGACTCGATGGACCTGGAGCGAGAGAAGGGCATCACCATCCAGTCTGCGGCCACGTTTTGCGACTGGGTGAAGAAGAATGATGAGGGCAAGGAGGAGCAGTACCACATCAACCTGATCGACACACCTGGACATATTGACTTTACGATTGAGGTGGAGCGGGCACTGCGAGTGCTTGACGGAGCTGTTATGATTCTCTGTGCCGTGAGTGGTGTGCAGAGTCAGACCATTACTGTGGACAGGCAAATGCGCAGATACAACATCCCCAGGATATCCTTCGTCAACAAGATGGACCGCATGGGCGCGAATCCGTGGAAGGCGGTCGAGCAGATCAACCACAAGCTGAGGATACCGGCGGCGGCTATCCAGGTCCCCATCGGGCGCGAGGACGGATTTCTGGGTGTGGTGGATCTGGTGCGCATGAAGGCAATCTACAACGAGGGAGAAAAGGGCGTGAACATTGTCGAGACGGACGAGATACCCGCAGACCTCGTCGAGCTGTGCAAGGAGAAGAGGCAGAAGCTCGTCGAGACGCTGGCAGACGTCGATGACGAGATCGCCGAGATGTTCCTCGAGGAGCAGGAGCCCTCCATACAGCAGATCAAGGCCGCGATCCGACGAGCGACCATTTCACTCAAGTTCACACCGGTTATGATGGGCTCAGCGCTCGCCGACAAGTCTGTCCAGCCGATGCTCGACGCCGTGTGCGACTACCTACCGAACCCCTCTGAAGTCGAGAACATGGCGCTGGACAAGAAGCGGGCTGAGGCGCCTGTGAAGCTCGTCTCGTACAATTCTCTGCCGTTTGTCGGTCTGGCGTTCAAGCTTGAAGAGAGTACTTTCGGACAGCTGACGTATATCCGCGTATACCAGGGTACGCTGAAAAAAGGTATGAACGTCTTCAATGCGCGATCGGACAAGAAAGTCAGGATTCCCAAGATCGTGCGCATGCACTCCAATGACATGGAGGAAGTGCCTGAGATTGGCGCTGGAGAGATTTGCGCTGTGTTTGGCGTTGACTGCGCGTCTGGTGATACCTTCACTGACGGCGGTCTTGGATACACCATGGTATGTCTTCAAGTTCCCTACTACGCTAACAGATCTAACATGTTAGACCTCCATGTTTGTCCCCGAGCCCGTCATCTCCCTATTCATCAAGCCCAAACACACAAAAGACACACCAAACTTCAGTAAAGCCATGAACCGCTTCACCCGCGAAGACCCCACTTTCCGTGTCCACGTCGACGCCGAATCGCAAGAAACCGTCATCTCCGGTATGGGCGAACTCCATCTCGACATCTACGTCGAGCGCATGCGCCGCGAATACAAAGTCGAGTGTGAGACCGGCCAGCCGCAAGTCGCGTACCGCGAGACCATCACCAAGCGCGTCAACTTCGACCACACGCTCAAGAAGCAGAGCGGCGGGTCGGGAGACTACGCGCGTGTCGTGGGCTGGATGGAGCCCAGCGAGTCCCTAGCCGAGAACAAATTCGAGCAGCAAATTTCCGGCGGCACGATATCCGAGAAGTTCCTCTTCGCGTGTGAAAAGGGCTTCAAGGCATCGACGCAAGTCGGGCCCCTCCTCGGCCACCGCGTCCTCGGCGCATCCATGGTCATCAACGACGGCGCCACGCACGCCGTCGACTCATCCGAAATGGCCTTTAAAAACGCAACCCAACAAGCCTTCCGCAAAGCTTTCCAAGCCGGCGCCCCACAGGTCCTTGAACCGCTCATGAAAACGACCATTACCGCGCCCAACGAGTTCCAAGGCGGTGTCGTGGGACTCCTGAACAAACGTAACGCGGTCATTAATGATACGGAAATCGGGCCCGAGGACTTTACGTGCTATGCGGATTGCAGTTTGAATAGCATGTTTGGGTTCAGTAGTCAGTTGCGGGCGAGTACGCAGGGGAAAGGCGAGTTTAGTATGGAGTTTAGTCATTATAGTCCGGCGCCGATGCAGTTGCAGAAAGAGCTGATTGCGAAATATGAGAAGGAGAGGAAGGGGAAGGAGACGTAGATGGTTGTTATGACTTGCATATAGACTCAAAAGGGACCACCGGGGGCGTTGTTGCTATGGAGGATCTTGGTTGTAGTTGTATTTGTAACTTGTACGCTTGTATATATTGCCTGCATTGCGCAAGGGACGAAATGATATCCAAACTCCACATAAGTTATTCAAATATGCAAACTTGCACGTTTCAGACCTCATCCCCTCGGCTCAGCTTCAACTACAATCGTAATTCAAGATCCTCAAATCCATTTCGCCAAGACTCAACAGCTAACACTAACTTCCTCATCCAGCTTAGTCACCTATCAAGCTATCTCTTCGGCCACCTCCGTCACCTTTCTTTCTACAAACTCACCAACCCTCACCCCATCCATGGCCTCTTCGCATCAATAACATACTAACCCCTTCTCCCTTCCCTCTTGTCCTCCTCCGCCCCTAAAAAAAATGCCAGCCCTCCAATCCCTCTTCAGCAAAGCGTACTGGACGCTCGCTGGCCTGGGTATCGCATGGGCGCTGTTTATAACTTGTCTTGTGAATCCGACGGTGCAGAGACAGTAAGTCGATTCATTCAGTGTGATCGGAGTTGAAGAGTTGGGGAGAGTGTTTTGCATTGGGAGTAGGGGCTGATAATGGGATTGATTTTAGTGCTCTCTATGCGCATAAATTCTCGACGAGCTTTTATGGGAATGTGTCGAATCCTGAGGAATTTGGATTTGCTAGTACGTCTTCTCTCTATCTCTTTTATCCATGTCTTCTTTGGAACGGAATCGTCCAAGGCCGCGTAGACTTATTTCTACTTGGAGCCCACGGCTAACGACTGTTTCTTTCGTTCTAGAGGGCCAAGTCCAACCCTTCTGGCTCGATACGTCCGACGGCGAGAAGTTGTTCTGCTGGCATGTATTGCCGCTGGATGTGTACCTTGAGCATGAGAGTGAGTTGGTGCATGGGTATACGGCGGGGGAGATTGTGGATGGGTTGGAGGGGACGGTTGGGGGGAAGGTTTTGGTGGGGGATGGGGAGAGTAGGGTTGTGGTGAATTTTCATGGGGTGAGTGTTCCTTTCCTTTGATTCTGGAATACGTGGTTTTCTTCTTCTTTTCTTCGTTCGTATTTCTCTTTTGTTTCTTGTTTTGTTCTGTCCAATCTGTTCTTCACTTCCCTCCGGCTACTATCACCCCATCCCACCCAACTAACACCCCCAAGAACGCAGGCCACCTCGCCCAAGGCCACCGCCCCGCAACCTACCGCTCCATATCCTCCATCCCAAAAACCCACCTCCTAACCTGCGACTACCGCGGCTTCGGCCTCTCCTCGCTCACCCAACCCCCCAACATCCCCACGGAAACCGGCCTCATCACAGACGCAATTTCCCTCCTAACCTACATCCGCACGACCCTCCAGCACCCCCCAGCCCGCACCCTCCTCCTCGGCCAATCCCTCGGCACGGCAGTATCATCCGCCGCCGCGCTGTACTTCGCAGCTCCGACATCACCCTACTTACCTTCCGACCTACCCGCCCCACAAGACACCACAAGTCCCTTCGCAAGCATCATCCTCGTCGCGCCCTTCCGCGACCTCCCCACTTTACTCCAAACCTACGCCATCGCAGGCGTACTTCCCATTCTCAAGCCTTTACGCGGCTATCCCCGGATCGCAAATTATCTCGCAACCAAGATTGTCGATCAGTGGGATACGCAGGCTAGACTCATTGCGCTGATTAGCGAGACGTCGAACGCGGGCTCGGTGCTGCATGTCCATATCCTGCACGCGCGCAACGACGCGGACATCACATTTCGGGAATCAGAAGCGCTGTATCAGCCGCTGCAATCTGCGCTGCTGGGCGAAGAGGGCGTCTCAGCGACCGAGGAACGGAGAAGTATACATGGCGGTGAGCGCGTGAAGCGCGGTGCGTTTGCGTATAAGAAAGTTGAAGATAGCAAGGGGAAGAGAGTTGTGGAATTGGAGGTTGTACGGTTTGGAGGACACAACGAGGTTGTGGGGTGGAATCAAGTAGGGTTGGCGGTTCGAAGGGGGTTGCTGAGGGGGGAGGGGGTGAGGAGGGGGAAGGTGGGGTTGGATGTGGAGTAGAGATGTGTAGGTAGGTAAGTTGGGTATCATTGTTTGTTTATATCATGGTCAGGCAAGACTCCGCCTAGGTCGTCCTGATTTCTTCTTCTCTAGTCCACTCAGCGTGAGGCCCCACCCGGGCCCTATATTTCCAAATCCATCTACCATCGGCGTCGCAACGGCAGGCGTGACGTCTCCGCTCCTTGTATTCTTCGCGTCCTCGTCGCCATCCCGTGGCAGTCTGAATGCCAGATACGTGTCTTCAGCGCGCTTGCACTTGTCGAAGATTTCGTCCATGTACCGCTCCACGACGTCTGGCGGCCGTATCGCGCGCATCAGCGCAGCTCGTATCTCGTTGTTGTCGGTCAAGATGAGCACGGTGACGGGCTGGTAGAACTCAATGTCTGCGATGTCGTGTTTCTCGTCAAAGTGTCCGATGCGAGGGACTTGGACGGGCTGAGCGGGCGGCGTGGAGGTGTTGAGTTGGAACTGGCCGGGCGTGGCGGCTTGGGGTGTCATAGCATTCGACGGCGGTAGGCTTGGGGTCGCGCTAGGTGTGGCAGCAATAGCTTTGGGCGCCGGCGTTGAAGGAGGCTTCATGGCAGTGTCTTGGTCTGGTTTTGGCTTCATTTTCGTGATCAGGAAGGAGATCTTTGCGCCGGACATGTTCGGCAGCCATTCGAGGAAGCTGTACGATGGGAAGTGTAACAGGTCTTTGTTTCCTTCCTCGAATGCGAAGACCAGCGGTCGATAACTCGTGGGCTGAGGGGGAGCGTTGTACGACGCCTGCCGCGGCGGGATGTACGGCGGTTGTGGAGGGGCATTGTAGCTGTTGGAGTGCGGTGGCTGTACAGGTCGAGGAGGAGGAGGCGCTTGCTGTGGTACGGCCTGAGGTGGTGCAGGGCTGTACGGCTTTGGTGTGTTTTGGAGACTTTGTGGTTGTTGCTGTACAGGCCGAGGGGAGGGCGCTGCAACTGGCTGAGGTGTGGGAGAAGGAGGTGGAAAAGCCTTCTGCGTAGATGTTGGCGCAACGGCAGCCGGCGTGGAAGAGGCTGAGATGCCTTTCGACTTCGCAGCCTCATCTTTCTGCTTCGCCAGAACAGCCGTCAGCTCGTTGATGTGAGTCTGGAAGAACTCGAGCTGGTCCTTCGAAGCCTGGCCGGCGGCCACGATCTTCATGACTGATTTGAGCTCCGGATCTACGCCAGCCCTCTGCGCCAGCATGTGAATGACCGGGTCTGGCGCTGGGGTGCTGGCTGGCCCTGGTGTGGGAGCAGGCGCTTTCTGTACGGGCTTCGGTGGGGGCGGCCGAGGTTGCGCTGGCTTCTGCTGGTAGACAGGCTGGCCGTTGCTGTTGTACTGCGTGTACTGATTCGGCTGGCTGTGCTGAGGCACATTGTGGTTAGGCCACGAGCCGTAGGATGCGGGCGTTGATGTCTTCTTGGGCGCGTACTTAGCGTTCTCTTTCGACGCATAGACTCGGATGGGAAAGGTATGCGGCTCAATGACCAGCTGGGCATAGATGATGTCGGACGGGTCCTTGATCAGCGGGTTCCTGGAGTCCTTGGAGTCTTTGGACGGTATCTCCACAATGGGTTTCAAGACTTCCTTTTGGTGTGCCATCATGGCCTTGTGCTCGTCTGTCCGGTCGGATGACTTCTTGGGCGGCGTGTAGTGCTTGTGGAAGGCCCTGAAGTTGACACCCGACACCCACACCGCCCGCGACCGCTCGAGCGAGGCGCTGAGCACGCCGCTCTGCTGTATGTCCTGCCATTCCGTCGCGGGCAGTTCGAGAGGCTGCGGCTCGGGGAGCGTCGGTAGCGGCTGGCCCTCGCTGATTCTCAGCGGCAGCGTGTGCTTCGGGCCGAGGGGTGCATCGCCAATGGGTGTGGACGGTGTCGAATCCTTGACGGCGACACTCGTTCGTTTGCGCTTGAGCGTGGCTTTGGCACCTTTCACAGGCGTCTCTTTTGGTGTCTCGGGTGCGGGTGCGGCTTCTTCACGGGCGCGCGCCCTCGTCGACCGCCGTGGCTCAGACATGATACAAAGTACAATGCTATCTCGTTTTGGACATTGTAGGTGTCGTCAATCGTGCCCGTAGACTGGCTTTCACAGAGTGACGCACGCGACGGAAGTTACGCGCCTCGAGCTAGTGACAAATGCGGTTAGTATCTACAGAGTGCTTCACTCAACATCGAAGCTCACGGCTAGCACTTCAGCTACGACACCTCTCTACCGTGCAGTTGTTTTTCTTGAAGTCCTTGTCTATGTAGAGTATTCAGAGTGTCAAAAGTGCTAGACAAGCCGTCCATCTAATGAAGCTTGCACTTGTATAAAGGGTAATATGCCACAACGCATTTCCACGTCACTTCCATCATTAAAGTAACTTACATGTCTGCACTCCTAAGTTAGTGTTAGTGTACACAGCACACTTAAAATTCTCTACATTTGCCACTCTCTCTTTTCTTCTCCAAAAATCACCCTCGATCCCAATACCCACTCTCCACCCTCCTCCCGTTAGTCCAATGTTTCCAAACACCACATCACTCCACCATCCCACCCACCACCGCCACATACACACCCCACCGCATAAACATCTCAAGTCCAGGCCACCGCATATCCACCCCGCCACCGAGCGTGGCTGAGTGCCTCACCTATTTCAAGCCTCGATCGCCGGCAGGGTGCTGCTGGTCGGAGGTGTGGCGCACTACATGGAAGGTGCGGCGTTTCAGGATGGAGCTGGGGTGGGCTTGTGTGCGGGAATACGAGGGGACGACATGTGAGGAGAGGGAAGGTTGGAGTGTGGATGGATGAGTGAGTGTAGGAATGCTAGAAGGAATGTTAGTGTACGCGTATAGGTTGTAGTCACTCTTGGAAAGATGATTAAATGTGCAATGGTTCAATTTTCGCTCTGTAGCAATATGGCCACGGGTATTTCTTTCTCAACAGCCCTCTTCTTCCAAGCCCAAATCCCAAACGCCAAAAATGCTCAAGCAGCGCGGTGTTCGCGCAGATGTGTCTTCTCATCATAATGTAAAATATACCAACAAGCCCTGGTCGCAGACCAAATCATCCCCTATGTGCCAAAAAAGTGGTGTTTTCAAAGATAGACAGTAGAAAATATGTGTGTTGTGTTGTGCAATCACATCGATGCGTCGGAAAAAGGAGTGACAGTGCCTAGACGTGGGGGCCAGGGTAGCGAGGCCGACGAGTAACAACAGAGCGCTTGGAAATCGCGCCGTCGACACAGGCAGTGCCGGCCGCGACTTCCTGCCAGACGACAGCGCCGTTGTTGCAGAGACCGAATTGCTTCTCGCCGTTGCAGACGACTGCGCCGGGCGTGGAGCATGAAATGTCGGATGCGCCGCCGGATGCGGGAGGTGCGGGGGCGGCGGGTGGAGCTGGTACGGCGCCGGATGGAGCGGGCTTTGCGGGTGTGGGTGCAGCGGTGACGGTGACGAGCGTGGTTGAAGTTAGGGTGGGGACGGCTGCGATGCTGGATGCTCCAGGGGCGAAGATGCCGCCTGGGTTGGCTGGTGGCGCGGATGGCTTGGGAGCTGGAGCAGGCTGGCCCTCAGCCGGGGATGAAGGCTTGGGGGCTGCAGAGGATTGAGGAGCGGGAGCGGGTTGGCCAGCGGGCGATGAAGGTTGCGCTGGGGGAGAAGCAGCACCTCCACCTCCGGATGAAGCACCGCAGCTGCCAGTAGGAGGCTTCGCGTCGTTGGTACCGCCGTCCTGTACAACAGAACCAGGGTTGGGAAACTTGGTAGCAAAGTTCTGGGCCGATGTGCAACCCTTGCCGATGTTCATGACGGCCATGTCAGGAAGGGCCTCGAAAGCAGACTTGTCGCTGGCACCACCAGTGACTTCGATGGGTGCACAGTTCATGTAAAGCTCAGGAGCTCCTGACATCTTGGAGAACCAAGTCCAAGCAAAAGTGGCCTTGCCGTTGGGAATGCTCTCCGGAAGTGTGAAATCATATGAGTTTGTGGTGCCGTCAACACCAGGGCAGCCACCCTCGATTGACTTGATGACCTTAAAGACAGAGTTCTCGGTTGGGTTGGTGTCGGTGGTGACAGACAATTGGCATGAACCGCCGCCATGAACAGCTGTGCCTTTGAACTTGATGACTTGCTGTTGACCAACAGCCATGTTGTTCATAGTAGAGACAGTGAACCCATTTTGAGACTTGCAGGGGAATTGCGAGGCTGTAATCGGGCTGTTATCAATTTTGTCGACACTGTATGGAACAGGTGACTCCATGATAATGTGGGCAGATGCGGAGGCCAAGAAGGCCGAAACGGCAGCGATGGCGCGGAAAGACATGCTGATAATGCGAATGCTGTTCTGGTCGTACGACTGAATGTTCAAAGAATGTGATGTGAAAGAAAAAGAACGAGCTAGTCCAGCTAGAATGTTGAAAAGATGCAAAGAGCGCAAGCTGTAGGGAGCGTTGTGTGATGTAGACTGTGACGACGGGAATGATACACCTTTATACAGAGGTCACGACATTCTGCTATTCCAAAGCACCACCATGTCTTGCCACTTGCCATAATGTCTCCGCTCGATACCCTTTCGCCGATCCTCTAATCAAACGCACAGTCTAAATAACGGCAGCTGATTTCGAAACTGGAGACACTGTCGCCGTACATTGGCTCAAATTGGTGAGCGTCTAAGCCGTGAAACATGCATCCAGGTCGCTGAAGCTCTCAACCAAAGGCTGGACGGAAGTTCCACCAGATTGACGCAGGCACATCATGCGTAGTCGGCTGCGGGTGGACGGCAGTAGAGGCTGTCGCAGTCAGGGTTGACCATGTCTTGTTCGTCGCCTTCAGGAGATGTTTCGTGGTGGTATTGCATCTGGTCGGTCATTGGATGGGGCTTTGAATCGCTTAGCGGGCCGGTAGTTAATCCGAACCCCTGTTTTGGGATTTGTCGCAGCTCGGATCCGACCATCCCTGCTTCAGCAGGCCGATTGGTGCGCCGCTTGCTTGCTCTTGCACGCCGTTGACCACGCGCATCCACAAAACTAAAGCCACCGCGGCTGCCAGTGAAGCTTGGTATCGCACAGGCTTTATCACATTGCCATCTGAATGAAGCACGAAGACTGGTCGGGAGTCGCGCGCTGACTGCTGATCTCGGCCCACAGGCGTAGGAGCAAATGCCAGTACAGTATGCCATGTCGTCCGTCCGTAGGCGATACTCCGAATTTGACGTTGATTGTTTCAAAGCCTTGTAGACAAGTTGCTCCAGTTTCCGATGTATGTCCAATCAGATTGGAAAGGCGACAAGATTTGTTTCGTCCATGGCCCAGGTGCCAAATGGCGACATTGTCTCGCCAGTGGCTGCGCCACAAAGCCACTGAGACATGTGAGTAACCGGCCTAGTGAGCGGAGTAGGGTTAGTTCGTATCAGCAA
>Ga0265780_10001597_pt1 | contig 31593 bp, 21 predicted proteins | sample P1T30metagenome_FD_192432 | JGI IMG/M metagenome (GOLD analysis project Ga0265780, IMG submission 192432) | Plant litter microbial communities from East Loma Ridge, Irvine, California - P1 T30 | ecosystem: Environmental > Terrestrial > Plant litter > Unclassified | place: USA: California... | reverse complement strand
GTGGGTAGGTGATAGCAGAGGTGAATGAGGATTCGAAGTGAGAGACGGTAGGATATGCTTGTATTCCACATATACGCCAGCGACCGTACTTGTGGTGAAAGACTGCATGTCTCAGCCCACCCCGAGACACCCTGCATCTACCACATCTTCCCCCATACCTGCGCCGCGAGCTTAATACCCACAACCGTCCCCACGCCAACCAGCCCCGCAAAGATACCCAGCGCCTTCAAATTGCGCATCTCCAGCTGCGAAGTCGTCGTCTTCGCCTCCCCAATGTCCCCCAGATTCGTCAGCGTGTCGTACTGCGGCACGTACTTGAAGTCAAACGTCGTCTCGGTATCTGCAAGCCCCCATTTCGCCTTGACGATGACTTTCCAGAAAATGTCCTTGGCGCGCGCGACGCGGGCGGCGTCCCACGCGGGCATCAGCTTGTTGAAGTAGCAGTAGAACATGAAGAAGAGGCACTGGCCGGCCATTAGCGACCAGTAGTAGAGTGATACGCGCTTGAGGCCGAGGCGGTCGCTGAGTTCGTTGCCGTTGAGCCAGCGCGCGCTGGCGATGAGCATGTCTGCGGAGACGAATGTGGGAGGCTCGTCTTTGAGGGAGTAGATAATGTTGTTGGCCATGGTCTTGGACATGTCTGAGGGATTCACCTCGTTGTAGAAGAGCGTCTCCATGGCAGCCCTGTGCTTGTTGCGAGTGGTAAAGCACTCATCGGGAGTACCCAAGAGATATGCAATGTAGCGCCACAGAGCGAGGTAGTCGTCAATCTCGCGGCTGCTGAGAAAGATTCCCTGTCGGGGAAAGCTCAGCCAGATCAAGGACGAAGAGAATGTACAGATTGTGCCGATTTGATCGAGATCGTTGACAGGTATGCCCCACTCTTCGAGATTGTAGTAGGAAGGTCTTTGCTGCGCGAGTTTGACGATGCGCTGGCGAACAGCGGCGTGCAGGAGTCGGACGCGTAGCGAGGATGCGAAGCCCTCGCCACCTGGCTTTATTCCTTCTAGTGTTCGTGTACACTGTAAGATGTGCTGTGTTGTTTCAAACAGTCTTCGCCGGGCGACTTTGGTACTGAAGCCTCCTGTTCGGGCCAATGTTTCGACGACTCGTGCTGCGCCCATGCCTCCTAGTAGCGATTGGAAGGTAAGACCCGTCAGAGCTGGTCCACCATATCTGTAGAACACGTCTTGTCCTCTTGCGATTTGATCCCAGTCCACCCATTCCGGAATCGTATTGACTTCTTCCCACAGTTGGTGGAGCTTACGATTGGAGGAGTGATGATCTTTGAGCAAAGCGTAAAGATCCCGTTGTGGTAAGAGCGCTTGTTCTTTTCTCTCTTCATCATTTCCTACCACCGTGCTCTTTGGCACGGAGGCCTCATCTTTTGTCTCTTTCTCGCCTTCCACTACTGTGGTAGGTGCTGGTTGCTGTTCGCTGTTACGTGGCAAGGCATTCTTTGGCGGTGGCGAGATTTCATTTAGAATGTTGAGGCACTCTTCCGCAAGCACATCATATGAGTTTTTCAAGCGATGTATTTGCTCTGAGGTCAGATGATCTTCTGTCCATTCAAATTCATAATCCCAGGCCCTTTGCGTTGTTAGCAAGAAAGAAACGTGACTTGGTTAAAGCTGGGCATACCTCCTGGTGTTTTCTGTGCGTCTTCGAAACGGATTGGGAAAAGCCATGTTCAGACGCGTGGGAAGGAATCTCGAGCAGAACGGTTCAAAGCGGCGAGAAGAGGTTAGCGATAAGGTGGGAATGATGGATTGACGGATAGAACGAGAACAAGAGCAAAGACACCGTCATGTGAACACCGAGGCACTAGTGTTTTCAGATGATGCGCATGGGTTCAAGCGCGCCCAACATGACTCCATCTTGGACTTCTCCTCTCCTTCGTGATTTCGATGCGAACTGCCACACAATCAATCTCTCTCTGTGTAGCGTGCGCCCGATCGCTTGGGAATACAGTGACAGATTGGACCCTGAAATCGCTGTGTCGACGTCATCATCGAGGATTAGTTTGACCGTCCAAGATGGGAAGGACCGGAGCAGAATTCTTGGCGGAGGGAAGCACCATAATTTTGAAATATGTCATAGATTCTGGAGACGACATGTAACGGAGTGACTTCAGGCGTCCAATATTTCTGGCTAGTTGATGCTTTTGTCCAAAAGTGGTAGTGGACTTGTGGGTCAACCATGTACGTTGCCTTAGACATCAAGATACTGGTTAGTGATGCTAACATTACTTGCAAACGACCATACGCACAGAATCTCTGATATGTAAGGCAATTAGAATTCATCATCATCTACTTCACTGAGGTCGCGCTGTATCATGCACGGCGTCGATAGCTCGGGCTAGTGCCGTCTTCGGGAGGCCGTGCGCAACATTTTCTCGAACATGTCCATCAACACAACTTCGAGAATAACACACAACAACCATGGCTTGTCACAATTGCGCACGAAGAACACTCGGCCTCTTCATCCGCTCCGTTGCAAATCTCGAACCAGCATTCGCCCTAAAACGCACATTGATCAGAAATGCGCAGCAGTCACGTCTCCTCCACGCATCCACCGCTCGCGCACCATACAAATCCCCCCAGCTCAATCGAGCAGCTCCCACAATACCCCCCCAACAAGACCCCGACATAGAAGCCATTGCCGAAAGTGCAGAAGGCCCCGAAGACGACGTCCTCGCCGCGAAATACGAGCGCCCAGCATGGCAAGCCCACAAAGCCGCCCTGAAAGAAAAACTCAACGGCGAAGCCTGGAATCCGCGCAAAAAGCTGTCACCCGACACCATGGACGGCATCCGCCACCTGAACAGCACGCAGCCCGAGAAATTCACCACGCCGGTTCTCGCGCAGCACTTCAAGGTCTCGCCCGAAGCGATACGCCGCATCCTCAAGAGCAAGTGGCAGCCGTCGGACGCTGAATATGAGGCGCGCATGGAGCGCTGGAGTAAGCGTGGAGAAAGGATTTGGACGAATTTGGTGGAGATGGGCGTTAAGCCGCCGAAGAAGTGGAGGGAGATGGGCGTGGGGAGGGCGAGGGGGGGAGAGCGGCCGAAGTGGAAGTCGGATCGCAGGAATTTGGTGCATGTGAGGGATAGCGCGAGGGAAGATTTTGTGGTGGACGAGGGTGATATTATTCCGGTTGCGGAGGGGTCGCGCAAGGCGAGTCGGATGCCGGATATACCGCTCACAAGACGGTTGTAGCATGGATGGACATGGTGGTTGAGAGATGCGCGAGGCTGGCGTTTTACATCATATTGGCAAGGGTGTCACCTCTCACGATGATATCTGTGCTGGATACAGTCTACATTCGTCAGGACAAGCTACCGACCGCGGCTGAACATGCGTCTCAGATGCCTTGAAGTCGTAGAAGGATTCTGCCCAAATCAATGCCCAGCCCGACGACTACTATCCACCGAAAACAAGCAATTGCAAAAGACCCATGCTGTTCAAAAGGTTATCCATTCATTACAATTAAGCCAAGTCCTTCCCTCATCCCCGTCCAACCCAAATTCAAAACGCCTCCAAGTCGCAAAAAAATGGTATCTTGCGCTTTTTCCAAGCAAACCCCCTTTTCCCATCCCTTCCCATCCCTTCCCATCCCAATCCCAAACTCCCAAGCCAAAAATTCACTTTTGTTTCCGTCGTCCCTTTCTTCACGCTCCATAAACGGCCGCAGAAGCATTGTTCACGCTCCTGTGATGCTCGACCGCGCGGCTCTTAATCGCCCTCCACGCCTTCTCAATGTTGCGCGGCTTCTGCTCCTCCACACTCATCCTTTTCTCCTCGAAGCTGGCCTTGGGCGTGTGCGCGACGGAGCTGGTGCGGGATGAACCGGCAGGCGTGGCCATGCCCTGGCTGTAGAAGACGGTGTAGGCTTCGTTCATTTCTTGGTGGTGCTTCTTCAGCGCTTTCCAGGCCTTGGAAATGTTGCGCTGCGAGGGCGGGGAGGCGGATGTGGTGGATGATTTGCGCGAGGTGCAGGGCGTCGAGGTGTTGGAGGTGCCCATGGAGTAGGTGGCTTGGTAGGCGGCGTTCATGGAGTCGTGGTGGGCTTTTGCGCGGGCGGCCATGGTGGATAGGACGTTGGATGGCATTGTAGATGTGTGTGTGGTGGGGTGAAGTGACTCGATTGGTAGTATTCGAGAAGAGTAATAGCAATAGTAGGTAGAGGTAGTAGTAGTAGTAGTAGTAGTAGTAGTAGTAGTAGCTTCAATGTGATGCTGAGCTTGATATCCCAACCCCCATCTCCTCCCCATCCCTTATATACCGCTCCACACTCCCTTCTCGCAATTTCCAATGACACCATAGATCCGAATCTCCAGTCATTGAAAAAAAATCTCTAACCCACCGCACGCCCTGTCCTCGCCGCCCACACGCCTTGCACATGTCTAAACCATCGTCAAACACGAGCCAATCACACCACCCACACCGGCTGACCAACCCACTTAATCTTGCCAGCCCGCCGACTTGCAGGGCGTGCTCGTGTCCGATGCAGCCATCCGTGCGCCGACGGGAGATCGCACAGTAGTGAAAACCGACCTCTGCACGCCCTGGCGCACACATGCGCTAGAGTTTCCCGGCGGATGCGGCTCTCCAGCCACACAACGTCAGAGCCGCCCGGGCGCGTGCCTGAAAATTTCCCCCTTTGTTGCCTCCAACGGCAGTCTTCTAACACTTAACGGCAAGGCCCAATGAAAATTTGCTATTGGATTTGTCTGCAAGCGTGCGGCCAGTTATGTTTCTTTGTCCTCACTTTCCCGCTTTCCCGTCTTTCCCGAAGCTACCCGCGCGGGCGAGACTGGCTTGGCGGGATTTTCGCTCGCGATGCAATCATGCTGGTGTCGCAGTCAGAGTGGATGTTGTACGTAAAGTGTCCCTATATGTATACACGGGGCTCCACAGGGCTTTGCCGTTAAGTGTTAGACAGATGCCCTTGGAGGCATAATTCGTGAAAGTTGAGACTTGTTGGGTGTTTCGTGGTCGTGAGACTTTTTCTTGCTGGCGGTGTGTGTGTTGGTTGCGTTGGTCTGTGGTTGCTGACGGTGGTGTGACGCTTAATTTTGTGCCATCGTGAAGATTCTGGGTGGTTCTGAACTTTGCACACGGCACGCATGACTCGGAGACTTTTGGATAGGAGGTTTGCATAGGTACTTTCGAATGCCCCGGGTGATTGAGCTTCTGTTGACCTCCCCCAGATCTTCAGACCCGCGTCTAGCTGCCGTTGCCGCGCCTTCTCAAGTCGTGACGGCATGATGAAGTGATGCCTCTCTAGCTCTATGGGCCCGTGAAGGTCAAGCACTTGAGGCTTCGCGGTGGTAGTTGTATGCGACAAGCATGTCCGCACAGCCGCGAATACCTTGAGCAGGCACTGAAGTCACAGCCTCCAATCTGCCAGGCGGAGAAGGATGTCTGCCATCCTCAAGCACTCCACCTCATGAACCCAAAAATCGTATTAATCAACACGCCCATGACAACCGCCAACTGCCTCCGTCGACTCCACACCCCCTCCTCCCTAAACCCCCAAACCAGCGCCCCCAACGGCCAAAAGAACCCCGTCATATACCCCCACAGCATATCGTCCAGCCCGCCGTCCTCGACCGCAAACCCCGCGCCCCAGCCCGTATCCCCGCCCTCGCCCGTCAGCGCGGGTGATGGATCTGTAGCCGTGCTGTCCAGCCACCGGTCCTCGAGCACGCGCATTTCCGCAGGCGAGGGCATGGTGTCGGGCGTGTGGGTGAAGGAGAGGTTTGTTTGGAAGTGCGAGCGCAAGGAGGCGACTTCTTGGGGCGTGAAGCCGGAGGAGAGGAGGCGGTCGAAGCCCTGGGGTTGGGGGTGGGGTGCGGTAGTTGTAGAGCTACGGCGGCGGACATCGTTTGCTAAGCTCTTGCTCCCGTGATGCTGTGGTGAGGTCTGTAAGGTTTCATGTTGCGAGTTCAGCGAATCTTCTGTAGCTTGCGCGAGGGTGGCTTCTTGGGATAGTTCGGCGGGAGATAGTGCATCGCCCAGAGAGCAGTGTATGTAGTACTTCTTCGCGTCGGATGGGGGGTCGGTTGTTGTGCCATATTCTACAGCGGGCGTTTCGCGCAGCGGCTGTTTCCCTTTGCTCTTGCTGCCGGGCCCGTCTTCATTGTAGGGCCCATCACGTCGTGGAGTAGGTTGTGGTATTCGTAAAGACTTCGCGAGTGGTTCGGTGTCTGCGAGGACTTTGCCGGCGTATATCAATCGAAGGCGCGCGGGGGCATGATTAGGCGGCAGGTACTCGCGGATGAGCTGCTTTAACGAGAGCGTGGTGGTCGTTCTTGGGGCATTTATTGAAAGCGGGAGATCAGGGACGGATGCTGTGAATCGTATGATCAGGTAAATGAGTTGCTCGGGAAGGGGGTTCGCGGTCGCCATGTCGGAGGTGGAGGAGTTGCGGCGAATCTCGGAGGTGCTGTGAAGCTACGTGAGTAGGTTCGTGACAATCAGGGTCCTGGTAATTCGGCGCATCACTGGGTATTGTGGAACGGCGGATATTGCAGGAAATCCATGGTGATGTTGCGATGGGACATGGATGCGGCATCGCGGAGCTATGACACCCTGAGGTCATACATCCGGTATATACCCGTACACTCCCATCTTCAGAAACGACTTGATTCTGTTCACATACAAACTTCTTGAAATTTCATAATGACCATCATTCACATCGTGCTGTTTGAGTGGAAGTCCACGGCATCACCAGAACAAATCGATGAAGTACGTCTCAACCAGCATTTATTCCTGTCTCACAATATTTAATACCACACAGGCGTGCAAGCGCATGCTAGCGCTCAGCGACAAGTGCATCCATCCAACTTCGCAGAGACCGTATATCAAGTCATTCTCCGGTGGCAAGAATAGCAGCCCGGAAGGTCATGCTGTATGACGCCAATACCCCACCAAGACCATTACTAAGGCTCTTCCCAGGATCCGCATACACACGGCTTCGTGGTCGAGTTTGAGAACGCAGAGGACCGAGACTACTACGTGTACAAGGACCCAGCGCACCAGGAGTTTGTAAAGTTCGCGGGTGAAGTCGCAAATGGCGTGAAGGTGGTAGACTATGAGCCGGGTAAGATGTGAAGGCAGGAAATCATGTATCAATAGCCGAATTACTATGCCATTTATAACGCCTTGAATGCTTCCCCGCATGATGCTGAATAGTTTAAAATGAATATGTGCAAGGGTATCATGATACACTAAACGACTCTCCGCAACCACATTGCTCAGCTAGTGATTGTTAGTAGATGCTACCAGCTGTGAGGTGATACCACTTACTAATATTCGGATTCCTGAAGATGAAGCGCTCGTTCAGCTTGTCTTCCAGCCAATCCATCTCGCTTCCAATGATGTTCAGCAACGCCTTGTTGTCGATCAACACCTTCACGCCATCCTGCTCCACCTGTTCATCCAATGCGTTTGGCTTATCAACGTATTCCAGGTGGTATGCCAGTCCAGAACAGCCCTTTGCCCTTGTGCCTATCCGAATGAGCTTCGGCTCCGGTTGGTTGAGCAGTTCTCGCAGGTGCGCAACAGCCGATGGCGAGAGCTTCATGACCGCTTTCCGAGGTCCGAACTTGAACCGCCGTGGCCGAAGAGGTTTCTCGGGTACTGCCTCGCTTTTCTGTGCTGCGGATTCCGGTATGCTCACACTGGGTCGGTCCTGCTGCGAAGGCTGGTTGATTTGCTCTGGTGATAACCTCGGTGGTATCGAGCTATTTGCCTCCGGCTTTCCGCCGGCTATTGAGGTGTCGGGCACGCCAGCATTACGAGGCGGGACTGGCATATGTTGTAGAGTATGCGGCTGATATGCAGTCGCCGTCTGCATTTGCCTCTTTGACGACTGACGGTAGGCCGCCGATGATGCGAAGGATCGCAGGCATTGTGGACATTTGCGGGGGGCGGAAGAGGGTGCGGCGAAACGCTGGAATGGGGAGGCCGAGCGCGCAAACGCGCCAGTCGTGCGCGACAGAGACATGGTGGTGAGAGGAAGTTGTAGGAGTTGTCGGGATCTGGAGTGGCAGAACATGCGTGACATGGTCTTGAATGGCAAAGGCTCGGATGTCGGTCACCAAATTCACAAAGGCTATGTCATCTCGCGGTAGTTCCCGGCACAACGAATTTCTAAGCGGCGCCTGTGATTGGCTTAAATGTCACGACCTGTTCCGGCCACGTTCGGAATTTCGGAATGGCACCTGCCATCCCATATGGCACGGGATACCCTCATCAAAGTCGTTAGATTGCGTTATTCTACTCTACATAGTACTGCGCGGGCCTGGCGAGCTTCGCGTCGCTTTCCCTACATGATGATCAATGGCGCCTTGTTGCACTGATCCTAATCGTCAGTTTGCAAGATCAGGCTTTGCGCTGAGCGTCTACAACTCAATCGTCTCCTTCTTTCCCGATCCCATCGCACTGAGCGGGCCCTTCATGACCATCAAAGTCATAACCTCATACAAAGTATCCTAGACATCGTCAGCATGGCCTCGGTCACTTTCCATCGATTACTTACAGCAGCAGCCATGGTGGTCAGCTCAGCATTCGTATCGTATGCAGGTGCAACTTCAACAATGTCGGCAGCAATCAAGTTGATGCCCTCGAGACCGCGGATGATGGTGCGGAGCTCACGTGTGGTCCAACCGCCGGTCTCTGGGGTACCGGTAGCGGGAGCAACTGTTTGTATGAGTCAGTCGAGCATAGTCGTATCTTCAAGCCAAGCAGACTTACAAGCAGGGTCAAGCGTATCAATGTCGATACTCAGGTACACGGGCTTGGTCGTGCCAACCCTGTCCCTGATCTTCTTGATGATACCATCAGTGCCGATCTTGTCAACCTCTCTGGCTTCGACAATCTCAAATCCACAGTAGCCGTCGTTCTCGTAGTCCGAGGGACCAGACAGCGTCGTGCGGATGCCGGCGTGGATGTTGGAGTCATTGGCAAGGAGGCCTTCCTGGGCAGCATGGAAGAAGTAAGTCCCGTGGTTGATGGCGGCTTGCTCACTGGGGGAGCCACCGAAGACCTTGGGCTTCCAGGTGTCGCTGATGTTTTCGTCAGGTCTTGTAGATGTATGCCTACTATGGAATGACTTACAGATGGCTGTCGAAGTGGATGACGCTGACTGGGCCATACTCGCTAGTGTTTGTGTCAGTGATCGTTCCGAGCACATTATTTTCTCTGGCAACGTACCGGTTGATCGAGCGCAACAACGGCAGAGTGATTGTATGGTCGCCACCAAGGGTGATCAGACGAGGCAGTGTCTTGCCCTTCTTGGATGGGCCGGGCTTCTGAGCATCTGTGTGCGGCGCGCGGCTCAAGAGAAGGTTGTGGCCTTCTTCGATCTGCTGCAGCGCGTAGGCGTTGTCATATCTGTTGGAAGGTGTAAGGACTCAACTCGTTCGCGAGTAACACTGCATTGAGAGCTTACGACGTGACGGGGATGTCGCCACAGTCAATGACCTTGGCCCAGGAGTTGAACGGGTTCGCCTTGAGTGGGACGTTGTATCCGCCACTAAATCCGACTCTCCGTGAGCCTTTGTACTCATAGCCAAAAGTAAGCACTGGGCTGCTTTGAGGGGACGTACTAAAGATTGAGGCGGCGGGAACCTTGTCTGATCCCACTCGGTCCAAAGCGGGCTCCTGGACGGTAGGATGTGCCAGTGTCAAAAGGAGCGCCTGTGGCACTGTCAATTGATGCGCTCTAATTCACTGCACCAATACCTACCAATGAATGCGATATCGTAGCTCGCGTGTGTGTTCAGGCACGGGCTGTAGGGAAGACGACCGAACGTGGAGATACCAGAGAACACAGAGTCCGCCTGGAAGGAGGTCAATTCCTGTCCTAATTCCGCGGAGTTCCAACCATACCTGGGTACCGCCATCGCCAGGAAGAACGTTGTACCAAAGGTCCTCATGAGGACCATTCAATGGCTCCTGATCAATACCGTGGTTGCCATGAGCAGCAACAGCCGCCGCAAAGCCGAGGATTGTGGAAGAGACCTTCATTTTCGCTGCAATTCGAACCGAAGGAAGAAGAACACAAGCAGTATGGAGAGAAACACGAGCTGGAGATCCGGGAAGGGACGATAAATAACTGCAGAGACCTCGAGCAACTCTGTATCAGCCATCTTGTTGACGAGCTCCCGTTAGGTAAACGCCTTTTAGGTAAACAGCTTGGAGCTACCCCGGTCGATTACGTCGTATGCAGGTGCGGTACTGGATTGCCTCCAATCGGCTAGGTGGTCTTGGTGAGCCCCAGACGCCGGACCGAAACGTCTCTGGAGTAGTTTCTGGGTCGCTGCATGTTGCGGGGTGGAAGCTTTGGAGGAGCCGGACGTCACATTATGGTAGAAGGGTCCTCAGAGACACCGTAAGCTCTTATGATAGTATTCAGAAGTACCTTGATGGCGTCCAAGGTGCAACAATTGACCGTAATTCTTGAAGGCCGCACCGTACAAGGATTATCGAGTTGTCACTGAGCAGCTCCGATCATGCCCCGCCATGTATGATGACGGTGATCGGATGATTGAAGCAAGTGATTCAGGCCAATAGGATGGTACACAAACATGCCGTAATGTCGCAATTCAGCGTCTTGTTATCTGAGGCGGTACATGACGGCAGTAGTGGACTTGCTGCAGGCAGCACGCTTCCGAGGCATTCTTACGTTTCGTCACTTGGCGATTGACACCTCGGACGATCTCAAGAAGTTCGATCTTCATCATCGGCTGCAAACAACGGCTGAACCCAGGACTTTTCTTGCACAATGGTTCGACGAGGGTCTTGCTCGCCGGACGGGCAGTGTGCCGCCATTGACGGTTGGTGCTTACACGAGACAAGGTCCGCCTTGGTTACTTTAATACGCATCTGCATGACATGTCATCGAATAATCGATTCCGAACGTGGGGAGATCTCACGGCGGAGAAGATGCAAGGTGAGGTTGAAATGCAAGACCGGGGTCAAGATACAGCTTCGGGCTAAAGCGCCGCTAACGCATTTCGGGCAGTATTTTACAGCGGATGCATATTTTGGTCGGATAGCTATCTATCTCTATTTACACACACAGTCGTCTAAACGTCTTTGCTAGTATAATTTAGCCACCGAATGAGCCCGAGCCTGCAACTCAATTTTGAGGAGCGTCAACCTCTGGAACACCTTGTTCCGCCCTGTCGTCTGAGTCCATCCTATCAAAAGCCTTTTTTACTTGGTAATCCCAGTTACTCCATGCAACGATTGCCCATTCGGCGAAACCGACCAGATATAGTGCAATACACTGGCCGACCCATAGACCTGCAAGACCCCAGCCGTGAAAAGCGAGCCATATACCTAAGGGCAAAGCTCCGCAATAGTAGCTCACAATGTTGACGGTGGCTCCAATGTGCTGTCTGCCCATTCCTCTGAGTGCTCCGCCACAACTGCCATTGAGGCCGTCTGCAATTTGAAACAAGGCGACGTATGGCATGACTTGAGCAGTCAGCCGGATGACTTCGACATCGTCGTTGAAGATCTTGGCATAGAAATCTTTGACGCCCATCAGCACAGCGAGGACCAGAGCACCCAGTAGCATGCTGAGTACAGCCGCAGTGTTTGCTGCTCGTGCTGCGCCCTTCGCGTTGCGTGCCCCCAAGAGATTGCCCACTCGGGAGGATGTCGCAACTCCTACTCCAAACGGGATTGTGTTCATGACTTGGTCGGTAGTCATGATGACACTTTGTGCGGCCAGTGGTATCGTCCCGAGCTTGCCTGCCACCAGGGCGACAATTTCAAAAGCCCACCATTCTGTGCCAACGTGAATGACGCCGAGGAATGCGAGGCGTGCGAATGTCCACATATTTTGGAAGCACTTGCGGTCCCAACCGCCCCAGCAACCCCAGCCGTCCACAAAACGTGCGTATGCGAGAAGCAAAAGGAACGATGCCCAGTAAGCTATACCGGTCGCTAATGGCGCACCGAGCAGACCCATCTTGAATGTGTATACGAAGAGGTAGTTGAGGCCAGCGCTCAGTGGCGAAGTGATTAAGAGGACGTAGGTTCCAGGTCGCATAATCTCTGTCATGATCAGTGAATGCTGTGAGCTCTCTCATTGTATGACGTACCCTGGGCTTGCAGATACTTTTTCAAAGCCTCAAAAAAGATGTAGCCAAGTCCACCAGGTGCAAGTACGGAGAGAAACTTCGCCGAATCGCGGGCGATGTATTCTTCCTGTCCTAGGGCTCTGAAAAGAGGCGCGGAACAGAACCAAAGGATGGATACAGGTATGTAGAATAGAGATAGAACAATAAAGGATCGTTGAAGAATGATGCCCAAGTCGTGCCGGTTCTTGCTTCCCGTGAAGCTTGCTGACGCGAGTGTATCGATTGCAGTTGTCCCACCTAGCGCAATGAGCCAGCCGGTAGCCATTGCGAACATGTAGGAGAATGCGGCTGTTGCCAGAGCTTCTGGCGACAGACGTCCAACGATCAAAACCGAGATTGTTTGGAGGGAATTTTGGAGGGCATAGGCAACAATGACGGGTACTGAGCCTTTGAGCAACACCCAGAACTCTCGCGAGACGAGCTGGAAATTGGAGGCGTTTCCATCTTCTAGCTCATATGTCTCGCCAGTGAACCACTCCTCATGATGTGCTTGCGGAAGAAGCGATGTGCGTTCGTCGGGGAAAACACCAGTTTCTGAAGACTTTGGTGTCCGGAAAAGGCTAGACAGCCATGCCTGGGGCGTGCTTGTGTCGTTGGCCATGTTAAAGGTCGCTCTTCGTGAGGGAAGCTCTCAAGGCCCAGAGTCACCCAATATACGAATATGAGATTGTGGCAAAAGAACCCATAGGGCTCGAAACGGAAGCCGAACAGCACACTGTACAGGCGAAAATAAGACCACAACGGGGTGGATGCCGATAGAGTGGTATGACAGTACAGTTTACAACATGAACGCAACGCCGAGGCAGCCTTCAACCGGTATAGTTCCGGACTTATTGATCTACCATAGCGAATTGATGTATGCAGAGAAGCACCGATAAGGCACTGCAGTACATCACTCTAGGCCGGATTGATGATGGGCGATCGGATTGGAAGTGTGATAGAATGCGTGCATTGCGGTAGTCTTATCGACCCGCATCGACCTCGATTGACTAAGTTCCTTCGGTAAGTTTTACGTGACGGGAGCAGGCAGGTCAAATCGGAGAGGTCTAATTAGTGGGGCGGGACATGGCGTAGTCGTGAACCATAACCGTGAGCTTGGAGAGGTGCCGGGTCAACCGCACGCCCCGTCATCTAGCGCTACATGCACTTGTTGTCTCTCTTCGGGAGACGCAATGATTGTATGTATGTTGTAAGTTCGTATGTGGCGTATGTTGTTGCACGTAGGCTGGATGGCGTTGGAAACAGCGGTCAAGAGTTTAGCGACTGTGCCGTTCGGAGATTTTGCGCTTTTCTCAACTCGGCACTTCTACCTAGCACCAACACTGCTTCCAACGCCGAAGCGTAGAGCAGTGTCTTGGTGTCGCATGTCTATAGGTCCTATCGATGCCGACCACAGCAATTGATCAGCGACAATGCGAAACGATGAGGTGTCCGACTTGTGCGTGATCCAACGCTGATTTGCAGCGTCGACGTGGATGATACCCAAAGATACTTACCATAGGTAACATGAAAATAAAGCCACATAGTCACTTATTTTCTCAGATCCCATTCATCAATTGCAATGAAGCAAACTGGGCGCATTGTTACCGCAATGTCTTGGGACAGTCCCTTCCCGTATCCATAGTTTGTCAACCATGGCCGTGATTCAGCTGCTCCCGTGCAATACATCGTTGCAATAAAAGACCTCAGATTCTTTGATTACTGTTATAGCTGCAGAGATGTGTCTGGAAGACATCCGGAGCCTTCAAGATCAATGAATGTACAATGTGCCACCACACTGCGCGATGGACCCGAATAGTTCTACCACTGGAGCAACCGCCGTGAGTGGAGGACGGAAATAAAAAAAGGCAGCATGATCCTTGCGAGATTCTTTGACGCATGGGACCAAGGTTGGTCAACTAATATTCAACAGAACTGAGCAAACAACAGTGGCCTCAGATCAAACGACCATGCCTTCCTCTGAGTTTCAGGGTAGGGGGTGGGTTCCGAGGATAACTGGATAGACAGCGACTGGCGTGACTCCGTCATCGTGTACAGCATGACCACATGTGCTGTCAGCAAGATCTCGCAGTTCTGCGCGAGTAGCCTGTCGAAGAAGAAAAGAGTGAGATGAATGACTCTCTGTCACAGTTAATGTCATGGATGCGTCGGAGTAGAGAGTACCTTGCTTAAGAAGGGGGCAGTGGGGCAAGCGTTAGTGTGGGACTCGGTTATACTTGCCATTTGAGTTTGTACCCCGCCTTGATACATCGTCAGCTCAAGTTTGCCCGCAAAGTCAGATTAAAAACAATAGATTTCTCGCCTTGTGCCTTGATGCTCTCGATGATCCCAAGTCTGTGTTACAGGCAACGTGTGATATTTTATGTGTATAATAAAACCACTTCTTCCATTTGAAAGTTATTGAATTGGTGTTCACATCATGGTACATCAATTTGATCATCGCAGAATAATTCACCCAATCCCTTCTACCAGAAACCCATATCCGAGCACACTTCGAGGCTATAGTAGGCCAAATGTTAACCCCGTGCCATCTAGTTCCCGTTCACTAGCTCCCAGGAAGTAACTTTGGACCGTGGAGCTACCCCTCACTGGCTCTGGACGTCACGCCTAAGCTTGCACGACGTGTCTATCGTCTCTCGTACACGTAGCAAACATCCAGGCCAAATCATGTCAAGGCCCGCGTCTTGCTAACTGATAGCACTCCATTTTGGGCCACTCACATCTGCCTTCGTTGCACCATCACGCAATGGTCCGACTCAGGCCCGGGGTTAACGCTTGATATCTTCCGCGCCAGTCATGTACGAGAACATACCGTAGTTGGGCTGAGGCATGCAGAGAGACCAATGGAGTATGGAGACGCATGCGCTATGAGTGGACCGGAGCTCTGGAAGCTCCTCGTGATCTGCGGCCACTGTGCAAGATGCGAGGCACATTCAACTACTACAAGTTACTAGCATCTATCAAAGCTGAACCGAAGTCTAAAGTAACAATATAACGAACTGCCCCAACAATGTCTTCTCCTACACCAACCGATGAAGCCCGTCGCAATGCCGAAGCCCGCGCGGCCGTCACCGCCTCCCTCGCCTCCGTTGGCGCATCCGTTGACAATGAGCTCCGGACCCGCACAGCCGACCTGCACGCCAACAGCGCAGCTATATCTAAGCAAGAGAAGGAGCTTGCGAAGCAGACGGCTGCGCTGGCAAAGGAAAGCGCGCAATGGGAGAAACTGCTCAACGGCGGCACCAAAAAACTGAATGAGGTCGGGGATATACAGAACTGGGCGGAGATGATCGAACGGGATTTACTGGTGCTGGAGGAGACAGTCAGGTTGGTGGATGGGAAGGGCGAAGAAGAGACAGCGAGTGGGACAAGAGGTTGGTGAGGACTGGGAATGATTGTAGCTGACTTTGTGGTGATATTTCTGGTATTCCTTCGGACTTTGGCCTGCCGGCGGTTGTATTGTTCTATGTGTCAATGCTATATGTCTTTGATATGATGTTGAGACTGCTTCAGAGAGCGCTTTCATAATGTTGACGCAATATCATAAGATTGCAAGTTCTGCCTCAAATGGATCCTTTCGGCGATGCTGGATGATGGAAGTCAGGACCTCAGGCAACACGAAAATGAGCCGTTCTCTCCACACTTCCGATTCGAACATTCTGGAAACGCGCAAACAAGATCTTGCACAGACTTATTCTGACCAGTGGAGAAGCGGTGTCCAAAGCGCGTAGATTCGTGATATCGTAGCGCCAAGGCGGCTTTTAGCGTCACCTTCTCCATCATCGCGAAACTGCCTGAGAGCTCCGAGCTCCAGCAACAAACTCACCTCCACCCCACATCGCCACCCCGACTCTCACCACCTTTCGTCTCTGAGCACACCCCGCCCGCTCAAGACGATTTGCTAGCTTGAACAGTCCACGCCTGCACCGTGGCTTTTGGCAGCGCCTCACTCCACCACGCCGCTTTACACATTAACTTCCGCAACCACAACTCCCGGGACAGTCTCTACCCCGCTGTGTCTCCTCTGGGTAGCACGTGAGATAGCCAGCTCCGAAACAGGAAAGCACGCTCTACGACCGACCCAGCGCCTTTTCTGAACATTTGCTGTTTCCAGAAAAGGCAGTTGCAGCCTGTATCACGACAACTCCCACTACTGCGCGGACATTGACGAACCACACACTGTCAACTCGCCATACGCCATCGTAGAGTGCAGTAAAGGGACTGCATGTGAGCAAAGTCGGCCTTCCGAGCGCCCGGCGCAAACATGAAGATCAAGAAGCAGGCTACATCGCGGCATGAGTCCACTCTGGTAGGCAAACCACCTTTGCATCTGCCATGTCGCCACTAACAGCCGCAGTCGTCGATGATAGCTGAATTCGTACGAGCCACAGAGTCTATACCGCTCTACCAACTGCCTGCACACCTTGCCTCGTTCCCAAAACACTGGCCGTTCCCCCGCGGTGACGCGTACCACTGGATACCCGTGCTGAACCGCTTCGACCGCATACTGGAGCTCTTCAACCAGGAATATGGCCTGGTAGATGGACCTCAGACACAGCCTTTCGCGCGCCGATTACTGCTGAAAGGCGACGCAGAGGAGGTCAGCACAAGCTCAGACCAGACAACTACAGATGCCATTTTGGACACCCTGCACGTGTCGCAAGATGGCGATCGTGAGCTGGTCGAGAATGTTCTCAACTTCACGCGCATGCTACTAGAGAACTGCGGCAACCGCAGCCTGTACGCCAGCAGCGAGCGTCTAGACAAGCTTCTCAACTCCACATCGACCCCTCTACTCAAGGCCACCCTTCGCCTCGGCCATCGTCTCGCTCAGCGCTTTAGTGCAGCTCGACAGCGACTAGGATCCGCCAACCTCCATCTCTCTTTGCTTGCAAGCCACTACAACATCAACCTCGACAAGGTCCAGAAACTCTCTGCTCCATTCTCCAAGGGTCCTGCTGTGTCAGCGCCAATTTTTGGCACACCATCAGGCAAAGGCAAAGACAAGATTTCTGACCGTCGAAGCGATGCCGAGAGGATAAGTCCCAGCAACCTGGTCGGGTTGTATGCTTTGCCCGATTCCACTCTCAAGCAGGAGTTTGGAGGCGTCGCTCTCTCATACTATGAGCCAACGCCCACAACCGAGGAGGCCAGCTCAAGGCCAACAGCCACAGATCCGCCGACTACACCAACACCCATCCGAAGAACATCGAACATGGGCCCGAGTCGCACCCCTCGCCAGCCTCAATCGGCGCCCACGGCTGACTCTCCTACGACACCTGCTGTCACGCCTGGCAATCCCAGCAGTAAGACCACGGGCCCGAAGACGTTCGAAATATCCGCCGAGAAAGTTTCAAGTAGCGATCTGCACCAGCTCATCAAGCAGGGACTTGCCGATCTGCCCGACAACGTGCATTACGAATTTCTACACAAAGTCCGAACTGCCAAATTGCTTGCTGCCGGTACGGTGGGGCGTGACGATGCAATCGCCCTTCGTATGCTTGCCATTGCCAATTCGGGTTACGTGTACGGTGAGAAAGAGTTCCACGCCAAGGTCGGTCAGCAAGATGCCGATGAGCCGCGTCGTCTGCAGCTGGCATACCAGCTCTCTGAATTGGTGCATCCACCGAGTAACGGAGAGCGTGGAATTTCCACCGAGCTGCAAACATTCGTCCTCAGTGCTTTAGAGGCATTGGCCAAACACAAGGGCAAAGGTGCTGACATCTGTACCGCTTTGAGCGTCAACGTTAACCACGGGGTTCTCTTCTATCTGGTGCGCAAGCTCGTAGCTGGTCTGGGTACAGAGACGCCTGCTGCGGACTACCTAGAAGAAGACCAGTGGCGTGATGCTTTGTTCTCTTTGCTCAACACACTTCCAGTTTCCCAGCAACGGACTGGCGAAGGTATGGTCTCTGCAGGCTTGCTCGAGATTCTGGTCGAGGCTCTCAAGCTACGCACGGAGAAGGCTGAACGCAACCATCCCAAGATCCTCAATTTCCTCGATACTTTTGTATACAATTTGCGAGATGCCTTCCAAGCTCTTGTCAACGCCAAGGGTCTTGACATTATCGCCGACATGATGCAGTATGAGGTCGACATCGCCAAGAAGCTCGCAGAAGAGAACAAAGGCATGCCCCAAGAGTATAAGACACAATTGACGGACTATCAAGTCCCCTTCTATCATCAGCAGACACTTCGATGGCTCTTCAAGTTTTTGAACCACATGATGGGTCACACTGGCACCAACAATGATCGTCTTATGCGGACTTTGATTGACTCGGCACAGCTGCTGACGGGGCTGCGGACTGTTCTCTCCAATGCGCGCATCTATGGTTCGACAGTATGGAGTACCGCCGTCCTCATCTTGACCAGTTTCATTCATAATGAGCCAACAAGTTATCAAGTCATTGCTGAAGCCAATTTGAGTGCAGCCTTCTTGGAGAGTGTAGCTGGTGAACCAGCAGCAGACTCACCAGAGGCTCTTGAGGAGAACAACGGTCATTCAGACACCGCTCCGAACCGTACATATGCTCCGCGGGCGCCTGGAGAGCCTTTGGCCGCTGGTATTCTTCCAGTAGCTGAAGCTATATCAACTCTTCCTCCAGCATTTGGCGCCATCTGCTTGGCAGAATCTGGCATGAAATTGTTCCAATCCTCGACTGCACTAAAGCGATTCTTCGAGATCTTTGAGAGCCCAGAGCACATCAAAGCGCTTGATGCAGACACGGAAATGCCCACTATGATCGGAAACTCTTTCGACGAACTTGTCCGTCACCATCCGCCACTGAAAGCTCGTGTTCTCTCCTGCTTGAGCGAATTGATCGCACGCGTCGTGCACCTATGTGCCGAGAGAGCAGAGAAAGAAGGCATCGGCGCTAAACTCTGGGTTGAAACCACCGAAGGACAACTGGTCGTTGCTGGAGGTCGCCAAGCTCTCTCTGGATCACAAACGCATCGTCGAGTTATGCCACAAACCGATGCGACAGGCAATGATATCGTGATGCAGAACACCGATGAAGACACAACCACCGGCTCTGCCATCGAAACAGTGACCGCCGAACAGGTCACCGAGACCGAGGATAGCACCAAGGGCCCCACTACCGGCCAATACATCCGCGTCCTTTGCCGTTTCCTCTCTGGCTTCTTCTCTAATCATGCCATGTGTAGCGCGTACATCGAGGCCAATGGCGTCGAGTCTATTCTAGACATCTCCAGTCTCGCTTGCCTAGACCCGAGGTCCAGTGAGAGTCGCAGCATGACTGAGGAGTTCAGCAGAGTCGTGCAAGTATTGGTTGAGCAAAAGCCACACATTGCAGTACCTTCTTTGATTAAGCGTACTCAACAAGCCTTGGAAAATCTGGAACCCATGCTCGATCACACAGGAGCGCAGGCTTTCTTCGCACCATTCACCAGCGCTGGCACATCACGAGATGACGGCAATTTGCATAACGGAACCGACTACGTCAAGTCGTTGGTGTCTGCGTTCACACTGGTCGGTGCTATGACCTTGACCTTCCAGAGTCAGATGTACAGCGCGCGCGGAGCACACAGCCTGTCCAGCCAAGTCAATCTCGCGGATATGTACGCGTGCTTGGTTGATAGCCTCGGGAAGCTTCACAGGAGCTGTGTCTGGGAAGAGCTTTCTCTGCAGAGGAATATGCCTGCAGAATGGGAGAAAGCGACGCGTGTCAAGAATACAGGTTTTGGCAATGCTGAAGCCGATCTTGTCTTCCGTATGGGCACCAGTGATCGACCATCTGAGACTGCTGTATCTTCGGCAACGGAAGATTCAAGCAGCGGCGATGCAGCTGCGTCCGAACCTTCGGTTGCGAAAACTCCTATTCTGAGCCAGGATAGCGCGCGGTTCAAGAATACTCAGGTTCTTCGGAACTTGCTGAGCAAGATTCCGACCGAGATTGCGCCCTTCTGCCAGTCCCTTGGAAAACTCCTCTTGTTTCGTCGTAGTCTCGAAGCGTACCAGCGACAATGTGCAACAGTTGTATCGGATCAGCTTGCGCAAGCCGTGATTGACCAGCTGCAGTATCGTGGACTGCAAGAGTCAGATTCCGCCGAGGATCGCTACGCCTACTGGGTCGTCATCCTCACTTCTTTGTCACAGCTCATGATCGATGCAAACCTTGATCGTCCGCAAGCTTTGACCCTACTTCTCGTTTCCTTCCGAAACTTGGGTGGCTTTGAAGTTCTGGGCGACATATTGGGCAAGTTCTACCAATCTGCGCTTGAAGTCACGCAAAAGCAAGGTGAAGATGCGAACGAGGAATCCCAGCGCTTGCTCAACTTGTCTCTCGGTGGCATTAAGATTATCTTGGCGTTCTATTCGCAAATCACAAGCTTTAAGGTCATCGGAGAGTCCCAGCAAACATCCACGATGCAGAGTCGGCCAGATAGAGACCGAGAGCGCGCAGATTATTTCTTGACTGCGCAGTTTGTGGTCGAGCTGCGCTTTGCTGTTATCAAGCCGGTCGAGAAGATATGGAATTCAGATCTGATGGACAAGGCAACTACGTCGATTGTGAAGACTTCCATCAACATCTTGAAGTCTATTCTGGACTGCGATGGGGAGCCCGGTGCTCATGCGACTGCCGACAAGATTCCAAAGCGTAGCAAACCTATTATCAAGCCTTGGACACCGCGCAATGCGAGCTACATACAGCAACTGAAGGACGCCGACTTTCCCGAGAGCTTGGCCGAGGAGGCTTTGTACCGTTGTTGCGACAACCTCAACATGGCGCGTGAGTACTGTCAGAACCAGGCTCGCCCACAGTCGTCCCGAAATCCGATTCCGCAGTACGAACTCGAAGCGCGTGGGCCGCCATCGTCCTCACCAAGCCGAGCCGAAGTTGTTGTGCCTGAGCCTACGGACAGTGTCAGCATGTCCTCGAGCGACAACACCCAGGACGATGAGGGATCGGACGCTCCAGATACTCAATCAATCGAGATGGAGGACGTCAGTTCACAAGGCGAGACAGGTGAGCCTTCTTCCGGGACGCCTGTGCCCGACAATCGAACCGACACTTCAGGCCCCACGTCACATGATGCTCTGGCGTATCAAAAGAGAATGCGTGCTGGAAACATGGCAGAGGCTGTCGCACTGGAAGATCTTGACAAGGCTCGAACTGAGCTCCGACAGACTCTAGTTGACCGTTCTCTTGACATTCTCAACTCCCACGATGATGTCACGTTCGAGTTGGCCGAACTCATAACCGCAGCGGTTGCAAAGGCCGCCGAGCCAGGCTCGATGCGCGCCGAGATAGGTACTACGCTCGTTCAGTCGCTGATCTCGCTACAATCTGAAGACGACTTCCGCTCACAGGGCAAAAAGATTGCCGCCTCAGCGCATCTGCTGGCTTTGGTTCTTCAAGAACAAGACTTTTACGACGTCATTGTTGATGAGCTGAAGGACAACTTCGTCACGCTGCTGGGTTTTGTGAAGATCTTTCCTGACCAGCCTGCTGACGAGTCTTCCCCTTGGATCGGCCAAGTGTTATTGATCATTGAGAAACTACTGGCGGAAGATCAATTGCCACAACAAATCACCTGGACACCGCCTACTGGGGACTCTACTGAGCCAATATCAGCCGACCAACTGCCGGAGCCTATCGTTGGTGCTGACGAGAAGAACCAGCTGTTTGATGCTATCATGGAGATGCTACCGCGCATCAGCAAAGACGAGTCGCTTGCCTTGTCAGTGACGCGTGTTCTGGTTATGCTGACACGCACGCGCAAAATTGCTGCGCGCCTGGCAGAGAAGCGCAACATTCAGCGACTCTTTTTGATGATCAAGCAGCTTACCGGTATCACCAACGAAGGTCTACGCAGCGCTCTCATGATTGTTATTCGTCACATGATTGAAGACGAAGCCATGATCAGACAAATCATGGGCACGGAGATTCAACAAATGTTCGAGTCGCGCGACCGTAGGCAAACTGACACGACTGGCTATACTCGGCAAATGTACGCACACGCTGTCCGCGCTCCAGAACTCTTCGTAGAGGTCACCAATGAGAAGCTGCAGCTCGCGCGCTTCGATCCAAATCAACGACCACAGACGCTCGTTCTCCGAAGGGAAGAGGCACCACCTGCTGAACCTGAAGCTACATCTGGAGCCACAACTGGACCTGTCAGGGCCCCAGTTATAGAAGACCACCCGAAGGAAACTATCGAACCCAAACCCCTCCTTGAGCGGACCAAGACCGCAGATCTCAAGGTTCCAGTGGTCGAGAACTCAGATGGAGTCATACACTATCTTCTCTGCGAACTGCTTGCATACAAGGAAATTGACGACACACCCGAGCCCCCGAAGCCTAGTGAAGCAACACCTGAGACTTTAGGGGGTGAGCAAGCGGTGCTCGATGCATCCTCATCAGCTGCTACCACGACTTCGGAACCGAGTAAGCTAGATAAGCCGGTGTTCAAAGCCGATACGCATCCCATTTACATCTACCGATGTTTCCTTCTCAAGTGCTTGGCAGAACTACTCCAGAGCTACAACCGTACCAAGATTGAGTTTATCAGTTTCTCAAGGAAGGCTGATCCTTACACTACGACTCCCTCGAAGCCGCGTTCGGGTGTCTTGAACTATTTGCTGAACACCCTAGTGCCAGTTGGTACACTCAACCACGAGGGTGATCTTGCCTTCAAGAAGAAATTGGCTACCTCGAATTGTGCGATTGACGTTGTCGTCTCGCTTTGCCACAAGACTGGAGAATACGTTGTTCCAAAGGTCGAGGCCCAGCATTCTCCGTACGCAGAAACTGAGCTAGACTTGTTGTTTGTGCGCAAATTCGTCCTGGAACATGCCCTGAAGGCCTTTAGGGACGCCAATGCTTGGGATGAACCTCTCGACATGAAGTATTCGCGACTACTCGGCATTTCTGACATCTTCTCTCGCATGATCTCTCAGCGCTCCAACGGCGAGATGCTGACTCAGAACGCTGAGTTGACACCAAATCTCAAGCAAATGGCGAAGATCATGTATGAGAAAAACTTCATCACCATATTGACGACCGCCATCTCAGACATTGATCTCAACTTCCCGAACGCCAAGCGCGTCGTCAAGTACATCCTGAAACCTATGAAGTGGTTGACTTATGTCGCTATGGACTTGAGCATGCACTACGACACCTCATCAGCGCCTGATTCGGCCGATGAGTACGAGATCTCCACAGCATCCGATGACGATTTAGTCGACACCGGTCGCGAAGAAACCCCGGATCTTTTCCGTAACTCGACTTTGGGCATGTTTGAGATGCCACACGACTCCGCATCAGAAGAATCTGAGGATGAGGACGGTGAGGAGATCATGTATGATGACCCATACGCTGATGATATGGAGTACGACGAGGACGAGCCAGGAGATAGAGACGAGGTTGTCTCTGACGAGGACATGATGGATCCAGAACTTGGTGATATGGGCCCGATCGAGGGCATGCCTGGCGACATCGAGATCGAAGTAGAAATGGGTGGCGGTGAAGATGGCATGGGCATGGATTCGGATGACAATACCGAAGATGATGAGGGAGACGATGAGGAAGATGACGATGATGAAGACGATATGGATGATGACGACGACGAGGATGACATGGACGACGACGAAGCCATGGAAGCTTTAGAAGCACTCGAAGAGGTCACGGGCGATGACGAAAACGCGAGTCTCGGTGATGATCAAGAGGACGACTGGAGTGATGATGCAGGCGACTTTGGCGTCATCAACGGGGAAGGCAATCTTCCGCCTGGCGCACTCGATGGCATTGTTCTTGAACCCGGAACGAGAATGATAGATGAGAGGGGACACATGGCTGCTTTCCTTGGCGAGGAGATGGGAGAAGAGGGTGCGTTATGGGAACAGGCATTGCCTGAATTTGCTAACTCGTAACACAGATGATGAGGAAGGAGACGAATTCGACGAAGAAGACATTCACTACGACGTTGAAGCCGAGGATGATGACGACGAAATGGCTGATTTAGGTGCATGGACCGGCGATTGGGATGAACCAGTGCCATCGACACATCGTCATGGCCATCGACTGAGCCCGTGGATGTTTCCAGCCGGACCAGGCGATCGCATCCTGGTACCTGCATATCGTTCTCATCGTCCAGGTGCCGGCCCTCGCGTGACAGACGATGGAATCAACCCTCTCCTTCAACGTGGTGGTCGTTCCTCGGGTCGCGGTACGGAAGGTCCATTCAGAAATGAGGGTATGAGTGATTGGGTCCATGCTATCGAAAATCGTGGGCCACGCGTCTTCCCAGCTGACAGCCCTGTCTCATTCATCAGCAACCTTTTGAATGCCATGAGTCAAGGCAATGGCCCGACGTTGCATCAGGCTGGGGGTGCATTGCATCTCTCGTTCAACAGCGTACCCATGGGTATACCCCATCCGTTCGATTCGGGATTGCGCCGCGAAGCCAGTCGCATGCGTGAAATGACGCGTTCTGCTCGAGAAGACCCTCACTCGGCGATCACTTTCGTCAAGGCTAGTACCAGCCAGCGTTGGCAAGAGGAAGCCAGAATACTCTATGGCCCGAATGCTCTCGACAAGGGTTCGCGCGTCGTCAACTCAATCCTAAAGGTCATGGTGCCACCTGCCATGGAAGCAGCCAAAAAGCGCCAAGAAGAACGAGAGGCCGAAGCGGCTCGCAAGGCCAAAGAAGAACAAGCACTCCAAGAGCAGCAGGAGCGCGAGGAGCGCGAAGCGAAAGAGAAGGAAGAGCGTGAGCGACAAGAGCGCGAGGCTACCGAGGCAGCAAGTCGTGCAAACGAGCAGAACGTGGAACCTCAAGCAGCGGATGAATCTGAGTCTGCAACACAGGCCCAAGCTATGGAGGGTGTTGAGGCGGGTGCAGCAGCTCCTGAAGCGCCAGTGGAACCAATCGCACCTGCAGCAGATACTCGTCCTCGAATTATGACAACGCTCAGAGGCCGCGAGTATGACATTACCGACTTGGGCATAGATCTGGAATACCTTGACGCCTTACCAGAAGAGCTTCGAGAGGAGGTCCTGATGCAACAAGTCGCCGAGCGCCGACAAGAAGAACGCGCACAGAGGCAGCAACAACAGCAAGCGCAGCCACAGCAAGCTGCCGCCGAGCCTCCTGCTCCATCTGGCGATCAGCCTACGGACATTGACGAACAGTTCCTAGCAGCACTGCCTCCGGAGATCCGGGAGGAGCTTCTGCAGCAGGAAGCAGCAGAGAGACGCCGCCGCGAACGTGAAGAGAACCGCCGCCGCAACCAGACGGGTGGTGTCGCTCCACAAGCTGAAGACATGGACACTGCCAGCTTCCTTGCATCGTTGGATCCTACTCTGCGAGCTGCAGTACTCATGGACACCGATGAAGACACTTTGCGACAGCTACCGCCCGAGATCTCCGCCGAAGCCAGAGCTTATGGAGGTGATCGTCGTCTAAACCAGTTCAACGAGTATGGCTACCGTCGTGGAGATCGACGTGGTCAACAGGAAGATGCGACACAAAAGAAGAAGGCTCGGCCTTGTGTTCAGATGCTCGATAAAGCAGGCGTCGCAACACTGTTAAGGCTCATGTTCATTCCGCAGCAGGGCAGTGCAAAAACCAGCCTCAGCTCGATTCTGCGCTACGTGTGCGAGAACCGCCAGAATCGCGCCGAGGTCATTAGTATTCTACTTTCCATCCTCCAAGACGGTAGTGCAGATGTCAACGCAGTGGAACGAAGCTTTGCTCAGCTTTCCATTCGCGCAAAGCAGCCTCAGCAACCTGCAGACAAGACGCCCAAATTATCACGAAAGAACGGATCCTTGTCCATCAACGCGGATGTCTCCCCGCTCATGGTTGTTCAGCAATGTCTCAATACGCTCACACAGCTTTGCGAGAAGAACCCCGCCGTCTGGCAGTTCTTTCTTACCGAGCATGAGACTGGAGTTGGCTTCAAGAATCGCGGCAACCGCAAAGGCAAAGGCAAAGATACCAAAGACGCCAAGGCTACACGATTCCCAGTGAACGCGCTGCTCACCCTGTTGGACCGAAAACTCATCGTGGAGAGCTCTTCTATCATGGAACAGTTGACTGCCTTACTCAAACACATCACTCAACCTTTGCACAGCTTGAAGAGTGACAAGGCCAAGGCCAAGGACGAGGCAGAGAAGCAGACCAATTCGGCAAATACTTCCGGCCATGCTGTCGACGTCGCTCCTAATGCTGAGCAGTCTACTTCCACCTCAGAACCTCGGATTGGAATTCAAGATACAGAAATGGCTGCTGCGTCAGAATCAGCAGGCCAACCAACCGACGCCGGCACTGAAGGCGAAAGCAGCACTACCAATGCCAAGGATGCAGAGTCTAAGCCCGAGGACGACAAATCCAAGAAACATCGTCCGTTGGTACCTCCCGAGATCCCTGAGAATAATTTGCGCCTCGTCGCCAAGATCCTTGCTGCACGAGAATGCAACAGCAAGGTTTTCCAAGAGACGCTGTCCGTCATCAGCAATTTGTCGCCCATTCCTGGCGCAAAGGAAATTTTCGGTCACGAGCTGCTTGGGATTGCCAAAGACCTGGCGCGGTCAACACTTGACGATCTTGCAAGCCTGACCGTACAGGTTTCCAAGGCAGATTCGCCGACGGACGTTCAAGGCATCGCGCTCGCCAAGTTTTCTCCAGCAAGCTCGGATCAGACCAAACTGCTGCGGGCACTCACCGCGCTGGACTACCTCTTTGACCCCTCGCGTGATAGCAAAGACAAGCCAGAAGCTCGTGCTGAGGCTCTGGAGCCTGCTCAGAAGGAAGATATTCTGCTATCTCTGTACGAGGATGCCGCCTTTGCACCTTTGTGGGAGAAGCTGAGTGGGTGTCTGACAGTCATACGTCAACGCGGAAACATGCTCAACATCGCCACAACTCTACTACCTCTGATTGAGTCGTTGATGGTGGTATGCAAGAACACCACTTTAAAGGACGCCCCTCTGGCGAAGATGCTTCCTAAGGAGTTTGCCCTATCAAGCCCGCCTCCAGAGAACAAGATGGAAAATCTGTTCTTCAACTTCACAGAGGAGCACCGCAAGATATTGAACGATCTCGTCCGCCAGAACCCCAAGCTCATGAGCGGCACTTTCTCGCTCCTGGTGAAGAACTCAAAGGTGCTAGAGTTTGACAACAAGCGCAACTACTTCAATCGGAAGCTTCATTCTAGGAGCGGCGATCGCCAACCCCACGCGCCTCTACAACTTGCTGTGCGACGAGATCAGGTCTTCTTGGATTCTTTCAAGTCTCTCTACTTCAAGTCCGCTGATGAAATGAAGTACGGAAAACTCAGCATCCGCTTCCACGGCGAAGAGGGCGTCGACGCCGGTGGTGTGACTCGTGAGTGGTTCCAGGTCATATCGCGGCAGATGTTCAATGCAGACTACGCCCTCTTTGTTCCTGTCGCGTCCGATCGCACCACATTCCACCCCAACCGCCTCAGCTCCATCAACCCTGAGCATCTCATGTTCTTCAAGTTCATCGGCCGTATCATCGGTAAAGCACTTTATGAGGGTCGTGTTCTTGATTGCCATTTCAGTCGTGCCGTATACAAGCAGATCATGGGCAAGCAAGTGAACTTGAAAGATATGGAGACACTGGATCTTGAGTATTACAAGTCACTAGAGTGGATGTTGAACAACGACATCACGGACATCATCACAGAGACATTCTCTGTCGAGGTTGAAGCCTTTGGTGAGATGCAGGTCGTCGATCTCATCGATAATGGCCGCGAGATTCCAGTCACCGAGGACAACAAGCATGAGTACATCCGCCTCATCACCGAGCATCGTCTCACTGGCTCGGTACGCGAGCAGCTAGATCACTTCCTCAAGGGCTTCCACGACATCGTACCTTCAACACTCGTGTCCATTTTCAGCGAACAAGAGCTGGAACTGCTCATCTCTGGACTACCTGACATCAATGTCGACGACTGGAAGAACAACACCGAATACCACAACTATACTGCCGCCTCACCTCAGATCCAATGGTTCTGGCGTGCAGTACGCACATTCGAAAAGGAAGAGCAAGCCAAGCTGCTACAGTTCGTCACCGGTACCTCCAAGGTTCCTCTCAACGGCTTCAAAGAACTTGAGGGAATGAACGGCTTCTCAAAGTTCAACATACATCGCGACTTTGGCAATAAGGATCGTTTGCCATCCAGTCATACATGTTTCAACCGTAAGCCTCATCTCGTCTTCTTATTGCTTCCATCAATGCTAATAACATATCAGAGCTCGATTTGCCCGAGTACGAAACCTACGAAGACCTCCGCAAGGCGCTCTACACCGCCATGACTGCTGGAGGCGAGTACTTTGGTTTCGCTTAAACACACCATCTCTACCACCAGACTGTACATCAAAATTCTAACGACATTTCTTCACGTTTCATGATAGCACGGCACGCATTGCAGGCGCTCAAGTATACCTGGCTGGCAAAGGCGTATGTGCATGGAGGGTAGTTTACCTTGGTGTATGATTAGATTCAAAGCGGCATCGGCACGGATGGTGGCTGGGAGTGCAGGCTTGGCTGTTCCGGAAGTGTGCGGTGTACGCGCTAGGGGATGACAAGGGACGTGGGTAGCAAAAATACAAGCAGAGATTGTGCTTATATCTGATGTCCTGATGCGTGATGACTCAGTGCACCCCAGTCCAAGAGCCCCCACCTAGTTGACTTTGCCGAAGACATGTGACTGGAAATCTGTAAAAATATCGCTCAATTTCATTCTGGTGCGCTCAAGCCTTCACGGGCAGGCTTCACGTATTTCCACCATGTTCATACATACACGCGAAGTACACTTAGCGCAAGATATAAAAGCAATGATTTCTCGCTTAATCGCATCTATTTCTGCCTCAAGCATGTATCTATAATTCCTGCTACCTGCAGGCACTCTTCATCGCGCATCTTACTCGTGAATACCTGGATCGCGGTTGGGGCGCCGTCAGTCAGTTCAGGTTCATCTACCACACTCCATGTCAGCGCAATTCGACCATAATCACGAGAAGAACCTACAAGCTGGAGCAACCTGTCCAGGGCCAGCCGTCATCGGCTCAGGATCAAGTTCTTTTGATGCCTTGCCGAAAGGAATAATAACCGCTGGGTACTGCTTTGGTGTCAGCGCTCCTCGCTCCCATCAAGCGACGCTAGATAGCGGTTATTAGAACTTACATTCAGAATGTTTAAGAAGAGCGTATACGGAGGGATGCCGTACATATCATGTCGTATCGCCGTGTTCTGCGCACCCGGTCCAAACACGCCATCAAGCCGCTCTTCTTTCCAAATGGCTCGCCAGTCTTCCGCAATGGCATGTCTCTTCACGTTGAGCGCGGCAATGCGAGCAGCGCCTTGCAAACTGGCAATGTCGGCGCAGAAATCAGTCTTGAACCTCTCATACGCCTTGCCGCCCTCGATGATCGAGTTGACCAGGGGCTCGCCGCTCGCTGCTATGTGGCTGAAGGCCAGTTTGTCGAGGCCGAAGTATTCCCATGCGACCGCGAGAGCGTCGGCGACGTGTGCGCGTGCAGCAGGGATGGGAATGATGTGATGGCCTTGTGCTTCTAGTAGTTTCGCTGCGTTTGCTAGTGCGCGCTTCACGGGGGGATGGAGTGGGAACACAGGGTCCTCGGAAATCATTCCAAGCCGCAATTTCGCAAATGGTACGGGAGGCGATAGCTGTCGCCATGGGACGTCGAGCGCCGTAGAGTCGTGAAGCGCTGGCCTGGCTGACAGGACGGCACGCGAGAGGATTTCGAGCGCGCCAATGTCGTTGGCGATCGGCCCGGCGGAAGGGAGGAAGAAGTCCAGGCCGGGTGAGGCTGGTGATGCCTGGCCTCCGTCCGGGATGCGCGAGGTTGTAGGCTTGAAGCCGTAGGTCCCGCAACATAGAGAAGGAATGCGAATCGAGCCTGCGATATCTGTTCCGATTCCTAGTGGTGAGCCCCTGAATGAAACGAGCGATCCTTCGCCGCCGCTGGAACCGCCTGCAGTAATGCTCGTATTGTGCGGGTTCAGCGTACGCCCAAAGATATTGTTTTCCGAGTCCGCGGTCATGAGTGTCAGCGGAATGTTCGTTTTGACATAAATGACTGCTCCAAGCTCGGTCAAAATGTCGATCAATGGCGAGTTCTTCTCTGAGACACGATCTAGGAAGGACACAAAGCCAATGGTAGCTTGTGAGCCTTTGATCTGGAATCCATCCTTGACGCTAATTGGGAGCCCATGAAGCGGGCCAACAATACGGCCTTGTGCTCGCTCGCTGTCGAGAAAGCGCGCCCGCTCCTCTGCCTCGGGGAAATATGTTTCTGTGAGACAGGACAACTAGCAATTGAGTTAGCTAGAGAGTCTTGTCGGCGGTTTAATGTGCCGAGGTTTAAGAAAGTTTCCGTACCAGCTGCTGCGCCAGTGCAGCTCTTTTTGAAAAAGCCAATGTGACTTCGAGGGCGGACAAGACGCCATTTCTCAGCTTGTTCAGCAACTCTTCAACTGTGAAGTTCTCGGTAATTTCTATTTCTTTCTCGCTCATGATTCCCGACTTGCGCGGCATATCCAGCTCAAGTATGCGATTGGAATGCTCTGCAAGTGGCCTCTGAAGCGTCTCCGCGACGGCGGCTGGAAGTCGCCATTCTTTCGGAATTTTATTGAATGAAGATTGCTGCTTTGCAGTGGCCTTTTCCTGCCAGGTTGAAGAAGCCATGTTCAGAGTGCGAATAGATGGGAATCGTGCTTTTGAGGTGGAAATGGTCTTGCGGGGTACATGAGCTAGTTGCTTTGTAATTCGAGCACACGAGCTGTATAGCATACCTAGATACCTAGTGATAGCAAAGGCCAACTGCCGTTCCACCCTCCACGTGGACTTTTGAGGCGCTCTTTTTTACAGGGGTTGTGCGATAGGTATTTCGATGATAAGACACAGCTACGGTCGCATGAAGCCGTCTGGGGTTGCGAAGTGTGGGGAAGCTACTGTCTTGGCAGATGCGGCTGTACTGTCGCATGGGCATGCCGGATCCGGCGTAGTTTTGTCCACGATGTGCCCGTGGGCAGGGATTAGCTATGCGTAATCGTAATAGCGTCTCTTGTGCAAAATGCTTGTCGAAATGCCGGAGTGTCATGCCGCTGCTTCAGGTGACCAAGTACCAGGAACTACCTGCCTGAGCGATATCGCATGGCTGAGACCTACGGACCTCAGGATACAGCTGCGCGCCGACATTCGTCCACGGATTCATTTGTCCCGTTGCCCGTATCTCCCGCTTATCAACATGGAGTTCTGACCTCGCGTATTGCAGCAAAGCCCGAGCCACGTTAGCTTCGGCCTCACATTGAGGGCTGTGTACAGATGACCCTGAAACTCGTGGCTTAGATCATTGAATCCTGTTGGAGACTACCAGATTGTCGGGAAGAGACGTGGCTGCTTGTCTCAA
>Ga0265780_10001596_pt1 | contig 31617 bp, 26 predicted proteins | sample P1T30metagenome_FD_192432 | JGI IMG/M metagenome (GOLD analysis project Ga0265780, IMG submission 192432) | Plant litter microbial communities from East Loma Ridge, Irvine, California - P1 T30 | ecosystem: Environmental > Terrestrial > Plant litter > Unclassified | place: USA: California... | reverse complement strand
ACGAACCGCTGGCGGCAGGTTTCAGCAGGACATCGGTTTTCGCCGTCGCGGTGACGCCGGTGCCCGACGTCATCTGGTTGATACCGGCAGCCGTGGTCTTGGCGCTGGCGCCGGCAGCTGCAGTGAACGTGCTCTTGCCGATCGAGCCGGCCACGACGATGTCGCCGCCGGTGCTGGTGTTGGTGGCAGCGACTGCAGCCGAACCGCCGGCTTTCTGGTTGTTGCCGTAGCTGCTGGTCGTGAAGTTGGCGCCGGAAGCCGAGATCAGCTGGTTGGCGTCAGCGCCGACCTGGAAGTTGGCGGTACCCATGGTGCCGTCGAGCAGGGCCTGGCCGTTGAACGACGTCGTTTGTGCGATCCGGTTCAGTTCCGAACCGAGCTGGCCGACTTCGGTCTGCAGGGCCTGGCGGTCGGAGGACGAGTTCGTTGCGTTCGACGACTGGACAGCCAGTTCGCGGATACGCTGCAGGATGTCGCCGGAGCTTGCCAGGGCGCCTTCAGCTGTTTGTGCCAGCGACACGCCGTCGTTGGCATTGCGGACAGCCTGGGTCATGCCGCGGATTTGCGACGACATACGATCGGAGATTGCCAGTCCGGCAGCGTCGTCCTTGGCGCTGTTGATGCGCAGGCCGGACGACAAGCGTTGCAGCGAAGTCGCCAGCGATGCTTGTGACGACGACAGGTTGCGCTGCGAGTTCAGGGACGAGATATTGGTATTGATGACTGAGGACATGGTGTTTCTCCAAACGGGGACTGCGGTATTTCGGGGTGGGCTACGTGCCGCTTCTCACTTTGGTGTGCTTCGTTGTTTCCTGAAGCATCGACACCGCTGTTCTTGTTACTGGTAACGGAGCGACGTGGAAAAAGTTGAGGGCAAAAAACACAAATACAGCGAATAAATTACGGACGGCACGATACCCAGCGAGCAGGCGGTGCGCTAAACGGCGAGATTTTTCCGGACTTGAGGGCAAAAATAATTTTATTTGCACGCACTGTCAGGCGAAATTCGATGGCGCAATCGCAATGATTGGCCGAAGAGGGGGACTGCTAAAAACCAGGTGAAAAAAAGGTATGAAAACTTTCTGTAAAAATTCCCCGCTGAACATCCAGCGGGAAATTTTGTGGTGAATACTACGAAGCTGGATTAACCGCGCAGCAGGGACAGCACGCCGTTTGGCAGCGAGTTGGCCTGGGCCAGCATCGCGGTACCGGCCTGTTGCAGGATCTGGCCGCGGGTCAGGTTGGCCGTTTCCGAAGCGAAGTCGGTATCGGTGATACGCGATTTCGATGCCGACAGGTTTTCCGTCGTGGTGGCCAGGTTGGCGATGGCCGACGAGAAGCGCGACTGCAGAGCACCGTACTGGGCGCGCTGGCTGTTGACCGACGACAGGGCGGCATCGGCGATCTTGATGGCTTGCTGGGCGCCGTCAAAGGTCGTGATGTCGAGCGAAGCGACCGATTTCAGGGTCGAAGCGCCGGCCAGGCTGGCAACGCCGGTGCGGGCATCGGTGGCCGAGAAGCTTTTCTCGGAGTCGAGCGTGATCGAGCCGACTGCCACGCCGCTTGCTGCACCAGCGATGGAGGTCGAAGCGTTCAACGTGCCATCGGCTGCGGTGGTCTGCATGCCGAGTGCTGCACCGGCGGCCAGGTTCTTGTTGTCGATCTTGATATCGCTGCCGCTCGAGTTGGAGAGCTTGATACCGCCGTTTTTGCTGTCGTACGATGCACTCACGCCGGTCTTGGCGGTTTGCGCATTGATGGCGCTGATGCCTGCAGCGAAATCGTCGGCCGTGGTGCCGGCGCCGACCGAGAACGACACGGTGGCAGCAGTGGTGTTGTCCGACGTGATATCGAGCGTGAACGAACCGCTGGCGGCAGGTTTCAGCAGGACATCGGTTTTCGCCGTCGCGGTGACGCCGGTGCCCGACGTCATCTGGTTGATACCGGCAGCCGTGGTCTTGGCGCTGGCGCCGGCAGCTGCAGTGAAAGTGCTCTTGCCGATCGAGCCGGCCACGACGATGTCGCCGGCGGCGCTGGTATTGGTGGCAGCCACTGCAGCCGAACCGCCGGCTTTCTGGTTGTTGCCGTAGCTGCTGGTCGTGAAATTGGCGCCGGAAGCCGAGATCAGCTGGTTGGCGTCAGCACCGACCTGGAAGTTGGCGGTACCCATCGTGCCGTCGAGCAGTGCCTGGCCGTTGAACGACGTGGTTTGTGCAATACGGTTCAGTTCCGAACCCAGCTGGCCGACTTCGGTCTGCAGGGCCTGGCGATCGCTTGCCGAGTTGGTGGCGTTCGACGACTGGACTGCCAGTTCGCGGACACGTTGCAGGATGTCGCCGGAGCTCGCCAGGGCGCCCTCAGCAGTTTGCGCCAACGATACACCGTCGTTCGCATTGCGGGTGGCCTGGGTCATGCCGCGGATTTGCGACGACATGCGGTCCGAAATTGCCAGGCCGGCAGCATCGTCCTTGGCGCTGTTGATACGCAGGCCGGAAGACAAACGTTGCAGCGAGGTCGCCAGCGAGGCTTGCGACGACGACAGGTTACGCTGCGAATTCAGGGACGAGGTGTTGGTGTTAATGACTGATGCCATGGTAGTTCTCCAAACGGGTACTTCTGTATTTCGGGGTCGGCAACGTGCCGTTGATCACTTTGGTGTGCTTCCAAAACATGAAGCATTGACACCGCTGTTGTTGCTGGTAACGGAGGCCACCCCTAAAAGTTGATGGTGGAAAACATCAATAAATCGTCATTTCTCCTATGGAGATGCGGGCGATGCGCTCGTTAAACGACGCTGTTTCCCATAACTTGATGGCAAAAATAATTTTATTTCTTTCATAAAGTTGAGATATTTCAATAGCAGAAAGCTAACAAATCGCTGGCTGGGCACGCCAGCTGCGCCACGGATGCCACACAATTGTGAAGTTTCTGTGAAGAATTGTTCTCAATCTTGCGTGCTGCTTGTAACACGTCATGCATCGTGGCTAAATACCTCATGCTTAAACTGGGTATTACCGCGCGGCTGTTCCTGTCATTGTTAATTGTCAGCATGTTGACGGCTGTCGGTGTGGGCGTTGGCACGCGCTGGAGTTTCCAGCGCGGTTTCCAGGGTTACCTCAATGAAGCCGAGTCGCGCCGCATGGAAGCGATGGCCGACGAACTCGCGCAGGCATACCGTGAACATGGCAACTGGGCATTCATCCGCGGCCAGCGCGCCGCCTGGGAACGCTATACGGGCGCCATCGGGCGTGAACGCGCTACCGCTCCGCATACGGGCGGGGAATCCATCTACGACGCTGTGCCAGGCAAAGCGCCACGCCGCCTGGCACTGTACGACGCCACTGGCGTGCACCTGGCCGGCAACCATCAGAACGGACCGGACTTGCGCAACCAGCCAGTCATCGTCGACAACGTGCGCGTGGGCATGCTGACCGGGGCGCCGCTGCGGGGCCTGCAGCAGGAAGCGGAGCAGGGTTTTCAATTGCAGCAGGAACGCGACAGCCTGTTTGTCGTGCTGGCCACGCTGCTGCTGGCGGGCCTGGCTGCAGTCTTGCTGGCGCGCAGTTTTGTCGCACCCACGCGGCGCCTGATAGCCGCTGCCGCCCAGGTGGCTGCCGGCGACTATGGCGTGCGCGTGCCGCCGGGCGGGCGCGACGAGCTGGGCGCGCTGGCGCACAACTTCAACACAATGGCGGCGACGCTTGAAAGCAATGAAGCGCTGCGGCGCCATTTCATGGCCGATATTTCGCACGAGCTGCGCACACCTTTATCTGTCCTGCAGGCGCAGCTCGAGGCCATGCAGGACGGCATCGAACCCCTTGACGCCAGTTCGCTGGGGCACCTGTCCGAGGAAGTGCATACGCTGGCGCGCCTGGTCGAAGACATGCGCCAGATCACGTTGTCGGAAGTGGGCTGTTTTGATTACCGGCGCGAGCCGCTCGACCTGGCCGCGCTGCTCGAGAGCGAAGCGCAGCGCTGGCGCGAGCCGCTGGCGCAGGCCGGCATGCAGGTGGCGCTCGATGCACCCGCTTCTTTATATGTGGAAGGCGATACGGTGCGCCTGCGCCAGCTGCTGCGCAACTTGTTTAACAACGTGCTGCGCCACGCCGACGGCGCCACGCGCCTGCAGGTGCGGATGGCAGTGGAGGGCGAGGACGCGGTGGTGGAATTTGCCGACAATGGCGCCGGTGTGGCGGACGCGGCGCTGGCGCTGCTGTTCGAGCGCTTCTGGCGTGGCGACCGCGCCCGCAGCCGCGCCACCGGCGGCAGCGGCCTGGGCCTGGCAATTTGCCGCAGCATCGCTGAAGCGCACGGCGGCGCCATCGACGCGCGCCCGGCGCCCGGCGGCGGCCTGGTGGTACGGGTGCGCATGCCGCTGGCACGAGGCTCCGCATGAACACCGCCCACGTCCTTGTCGTGGAAGACCACGTCAGCCTGTCGCGCCTGCTCGTGAGCTACCTGCACGCTGCCGGGTACCGCGTCACGGCGCTGTACGACGGCCTGCAGGTGCAGCCGGCCGTGGCCAATGGCGACGTCGACCTGGTCCTGCTTGACTGGATGCTGCCCGGCATGGACGGCCTGTCTTTGTGCCGCGCGCTGCGGGCCGACAGCGACATTCCGATCATCATGATGACGGCGCGCGCCGAGGAAGACGACCGCCTGCTGGGGCTCGATGGCGGCGCCGACGACTATATTTGCAAGCCGTTCAGCCCGCGCGAAGTGGTGGCGCGCGTGCGCACGGTGCTGCGCCGGCGCCCGGCCGGGACCGTCAAGCCGGGCCTGCAGATCGACGAGGCCGGCAAGCGCGCGCTGGTGCACGGGCGCGACCTGGCCCTGACACCGGTGGAACTGCGCCTGCTGGCGCGCCTGCGCAGCGCGCCGGGGCAGGCGATGTCGCGCGACGACCTGCGCGCCGGGGTCTACGAAGACAAGCGCGTCGTCAACGACCGCACGGTCGATACGCATATCAAGAATTTACGCCGCAAGCTGGAAGAAGCGGGCATGGAGGACGCCATTTCAGCAGTGTATGGCGTCGGGTACCGGTGGGAAGCGCGCAGTGCGCACGACCCCCAAACATGAAACAACCAAGGAGATGTAATGTCTGAAGACAATCAGTCGCCGTCACGGCGCAGCCTCATCAAAAGCATGGTGTTCATCCCGATCGGTGCGGTCGGGGCCGCAGGCGCCGTGCGCGCCCTCGATCCGGCGCACGCTGCCGGCGCCACGGCTGCGGAAGGCAAACCGAACGACTACAAGGCCACCTTTTTCAACGCAGCCGAATGGAAGTTCCTGACCGCAGCCGTCGACCGCCTCATCCCGCACGACGAGCACGGTCCGGGCGCGATCGAACTGGGCGTGCTCGAGTTCCTCGACCGCCACATGCAGACGCCGTTCGCGGCTGGCGACATCTGGTACATGCAGGGCCCGTTCCTGGCCGGCAAACCGGAGTTTGGCTACCAGGGCAAATTGCCGCTGCGCGACATCATCCGCGTGGGCATCAAGAACATGGACGCGTACTGCGCCAGCCAGTTCGGCGGCAAGGTGTTTGCCGACCTGGACCTCAAAAAGCAGGAAGAAGTGCTGAAAGCAGCCGAAGGCAGCAAGCTCAAGTTCGACGAGATCTCGGCCAAGCTGTTTTTCACCAGCCTGATGAATGAAACCCGCAACGGCTATTTTGCCGACCCGAAGCACGGTGGCAACAAGGACATGGGCGCCTGGAAAATGATCGGCTACCCGGGCATGCGTGGCGACTACCTGGACTGGGTCAAATTGCACGGCAAGAAATACCCGATCGGCCCGGTCGACCTGGCTGGCCGCCGCGGATAAGGATAAATCAATGACAATCGTAAAAAACAAAGTGGATGCCGTCATCGTCGGCATGGGCTGGACCGGCGCCATCATGGCCAAGGAATTGACGGACGCGGGCCTGACCGTGGTCGTCCTGGAACGTGGTCCCGACCGCGATACCCAGCCGGATTTTTCGTACCCGCGCGTCATCGACGAGCTCGAAGGCTCCGTGCACCGCAAGTACCTGCAGGCGCTGTCGAAAGAAACCGTCACCATTCGCCACAGCGCGGGTGACGTCGCCGTGCCGTATCGCCAGATGGGTTCGTTCAAGCCGGGCACCGGCGTGGGCGGCGCAGGCAGCCACTGGTCGGGTTGCCACTTCCGCGCCTTGCCGGAAGATTTCAAACTGCGCAGCAATACCGAGCAGCGCTATGGCAAGAAATTCATCCCGGAAGGCATGGCCATCCAGGATTTCCCGGTCACGTACGAAGAGCTCGAACCGCACTTCGACCATTTTGAATACGTGTGCGGCACGTCCGGCAAGGCCGGCGTACTGAACGGCCAAAAAGTCGCTGGCGGCAACCCGTTCGAAGGCTCGCGCTCGCGTGAATTCGCGCTGCCGCCGAATCCCGATTACCTGGGCGCCGCCCAGTTCTACAAGGCAGCCAGCAATGCCGGCTACCACCCGTACCCGATTCCTGCGTCGAACGCCTCGGCCCCGTACACCAACCCGTACGGCCTGCAGATGGGGCCGTGTAACTTTTGCGGTTTCTGCAGCGACTACGGTTGCCTGAACTACTCGAAGGCCAGCCCGAACGCCTGCATCATTCCGGTGCTGCGCCAGCGCAAGAATTTCGAACTGCGCACGCTGGCCCAGGTCATGAAAGTGAACCTGGCCGCAGACAAGAAAAAGGCCACCGGCGTGACGTACCTGGACGCGCAGGGCCGCGAGACCGAGCAGCCGGCCGACCTGGTGCTGCTGTGCGCATTCTCGCTGTTCAACGTGCACCTGCTGCTGCTGTCGGGCATTGGCGTGCCGTACGATCCAGTCACCAAGACGGGCACGGTCGGTCGTAATTATTCGTACCAGAACCTGAACCGCGTCACGCTGTTTTTCGATGAGTCCGTGCATACCAACCCGTACATGGGCATTGGCGGCGGCGGCGCCGTGTTCGACGACTTGAACGGCAACCAGTTGGATAACGGCAAGGCCGGTTTCGTCGGCGGCGGCGTGATCTGGGCGCGCCAGCCGGGCACCGGCCCGGTACGCGGCATTCCCACGGCGCCAGGTGTGCCGAACTGGGGCAGTGCGTGGAAAAAAGGCATCAAGGAATCGTTCACCCACCACTTCTATTACGAAGTGCAGGGCGCCTGCATGGCCTACGACGACGCGTTCCTCAGCCTGGACCCGACCTACAAGGACGCGTTCGGCCGCCCGTTGCTGCAAATGACCTTCGACTGGCACAACAACGAAATCAAGGCGTCGCAGTACCTGGTGGAAAAAGCCACGGACATGTGCAAGATCCTGGGACCGAAGGCCATGAAGGGCGACGCCAAGAAAGGCGACGGCCACTATGACATCACCCAGTACCAGTCGACCCACACCTGCGGCGGCGCGATCATGGGCAGCGACCCGAAGACTTCGGCGCTGAACCGCTACCTGCAATCGTGGGACGTCTCGAACGTGTTTGCCCCGGGCGCCAACGCCTTCCCGCAGAACAATGCCTACAACCCGACCGGCATGGTTGGCGCGTTGACGTACTGGACTGCCAAGGCCATTCGCGAGCTGTACCTGAAAAACCCCGGCCCGCTGGTCCAGGCATAAGGAATCGCCATGAAAAATAGTGTTATCAAAAAAACCGTGCTGGCGCTGGTCGCCATTGCCGTGGTGGCCGGCGCCGGCGCCATGGCCTACGGCCTGTCCGGTACGGCCACGCGCGATATCGGCCCCGGCACCATGAATGTGGCTGCGCCAGGCGCGGAACTGATCGAAGCGGGCCGCTACCTGGCCGTGACGGCCGACTGTATCGCCTGCCACAGCGCCAAGGGCGGCAAGCCGTTTGCCGGCGGCCTGACCATGGCCACCCCGATCGGTTCGCTCTACAGCTCGAACATCACGCCGGACAAGGAAACCGGCATCGGCAAATACAGCCTGAACGACTTCGACCGGGCCGTGCGCCACGGCATCACGCCAAACGGCACGACGCTGTATCCCGCCATGCCGTATCCGTCCTACGCCAAGATCAGCGACGGCGACGTGCGCGCGCTGTATGCGTACTTCATGCATGGCGTGGCGCCGGTGTCCCAAGCCAACAAGCCGAGCGCGATCAGCTGGCCGCTGTCGATCAACTGGCCGCTGGCAATCTGGCGCAAGACGTACGCGCCGGAAGTGGCGCCAATTCCCCTGAATAAATACCAGAGTGAATTGATCGGGCGCGGCGCCTACCTGGTGCAGGGCCTCGGCCACTGCGGCGCTTGCCACACGCCGCGGGCGGCGACGATGCAGGAGTTGTCGCAGGACGAGTCGCACCCGTCGTTCCTGGCAGGCGGCGAAGTCATCGACGGCTGGCTGGCCGGCAGCCTGCGCGGCAACACGGTTGCGGGCCTGGGCCGCTGGACGCAGAAGGATATCGTCGACACGCTGGCCAAGGCGCGCAACGACCATTCGGCCGTGATGGGCAGCCCGATGCATGAAGTGGTGGCGCACAGCTCCCAGTTCATGACGCCGGGCGACCAGAACGCGATTGCGGCGTACCTGAAATCCCTGCCGGCCGGGCCAAAAGAGCAGGGCAGCTTCGCACCGAGCGACATCACGGCGCTGGCGCTGCAAGCCGGCCACAACGAAACCCGTGGCGCCCAGCTGTACCTGGACAATTGCAACGCCTGCCACCGCAGCGACGGCAAGTCCAACGCCATCGTGTTCCCGGCATTGGCGGGCAACCAGAGTGTGCTGGCCGACGATCCGACCTCGCTGATCCGCGTCATCCTGGCCGGCAGCGCACTGCCGTCGACCAAACTCGCGCCATCGAACCTCGGCATGCCGGCGTTCGGCTGGCGTTTGTCGGACGAGGAAACCGCGCAGCTGGTGACGTTTGTCCGCCAGAGCTGGGGTAACCAGGCTTCTGCCGCCAAGGCCAGCGATGTGGCGAAAATCCGCAAGCTGGTCGACCATGAAACGGACCAGGCGCAAAAGACCGCGTCGAACCCGACATTGCAGGCGCACTGACCGGTGGTGGCATTGACATCACTGGCAGAGGAGCAGCGTTAGCTGGACTGATACTTCTTGTCACTGCATGACGTCCGAGGGACGCAGCATCGACGGGCTTTGCCCTGAAAATGTTGCGTCCCTCTTTTTTGGCTCATGGATTTGTAGTTGTAACCCTACAACCTGAGGGGGAAATAAATTTCCACATAGAAACGTCAGTGATAAAGTGATGGTATTGCTTGTTCCAAATCTTTCGGTCATATAACGCGCACGTGGTTCATTTCGCGCGGCCGCCGCGGCTTACTCTCCAGGATATCAACTTATGTTTTCTACATTCACCATTCGTGCGCGTTTGATCGCGATCATGATGTTTTTGGGCGCACTGATCGTCATCATTGGAGTCGTGGGCGTGTATGGCATGCGCAGCGCCAACGCGTCGCTGCAGGAGGTGTACACCAACCAGATGGCGTCGGCCCTGAAGCTGACCGACACCAAGAACTTCCTCAACCGTGCCCGCTTCGTGATCGACCGCGGCGTGTTCCACCCGGAAGCACCGGACCTGGACAAGACCCTGGCGCGTGCCGAGGGCTTCATGCAAAAATCGGATGCGGCGTGGAAAGACTACCTGGCGTTGCCGTCCGATCCTGAAGAGAAGGCATTGAGCAACGACCTGGAAACCAAACGTGCGACCTATATCGACAACGGCTTGCGCGATTTGATGACTGCGATCAAGGCAAACGACGCCGCTAAAATCGAGGAGCTGGCCATAAAGCGCGTGTCGGCCTTGTTCAATATCTTCGACGACGCTTCCACCAAGCTCGAACAGTACCAGCTGAAATCGGCAGCCGACACGTTCGCTGCCAGCCAGGTGTTTTACGATCGCCTGCTGAAAGGGTTCTCCGCCGCCATCCTGGTGGGCATCGCCTTCATCGTCTTCGCGACCGTGATGCTGCTGCGCGCCATCATGACGCCGCTTGGACAGGCCATCGGCCACTTTGACGAAATCTCGGCAGGCAACCTGTCCGAGCGGATCGACACCAGCCGCCGCGACGAGATGGGCGCCTTGCTGGCCGGCCTGTCGAAAATGCAGCAGGGCTTGTCGAATACGGTGCAGAGCGTGCGTACCGGCAGTACCGCAATTGCCCACGCCAGCGCGGAAATTTCGTCGGGTAACAACGACCTGTCGCGCCGGACCGAACAGCAGGCTGCCAGCCTGGAAGAGACCGCCTCGTCGCTGGAAGAATTGACGGCCACCGTGCGCCAGAATGCGCAAAATGCGCGTGAAGCCAATGAGCTGGTGTTGTCGGCGTCGAGCATCGCCGGCAAGGGCGGCGACCTGGTCACGCAAGTGGTGGTCACGATGGACACCATCAGCGCCAGTTCCAAGCGCATCGTCGACATCATCGGCGTCATTGACGGCATTGCGTTTCAGACCAATATTTTGGCGCTGAATGCTGCCGTGGAAGCGGCCCGTGCCGGCGAGCAGGGCCGCGGCTTTGCCGTGGTGGCGTCGGAAGTGCGCAACCTGGCGCACCGTTCCGCTGCCGCCGCAAAAGAAATCAAGGAACTGATCGCGACGTCGGTCAGCCAGGTGGAAGAGGGCGCGCAGCTGGTCAACAAGGCCGGCACGACGATGGGCGACATTGTCGACAGCGTCGGCAAGGTCACGGCCATCATGTCTGAAATCATGCTCGCAGGTGAAGAGCAAAGCGCCGGCATCGACCAGATCAACCAGGCCATCACGACGATGGATGCCACCACGCAGCAGAACGCTGCGCTGGTCGAAGAGGCTGCAGCAGCGGCCGAAGCGATGCGCGAACAGGCCGGCCAGCTCGAGCAGCTGGTCAGCACGTTCCGCCTGGGCGGCGCCCCTGCGTTTGCCAGCACCCCTCCGTTTGCCGGCGCCGGCCGCGCGCTGGCGCTGCGTACCTGACGTCATCCCCGCGAAGGCGGGGATCCATGGCATGCAGCCGTAAGCCACCGAACTGAATGACTTCGGTGGCGTGATATGGGCCCGTTCGGGCTCGTCATTCCGCGCATTGCGCGAATGACCCCACCGCCTGCGCGAGGGTGACGGTTCAGACCTCCGCAGTTTCCCTGGCGCCCTCCGCGGCGCGCAGTTTCTCCGCATCCTCCATCATCTCGAACCACATCGCGTTCAACACCGCAAACGCGGCGGCCAAAGGCAATCCCAACAGCCAGGCGAAATACCACATGGTCAAACTCCTTAAACAATTTATATGATTTAGTATGCGTGGCTCTTGCCGCCGCTGATTTCTTTTGAGTCGACCTTGCCCCACAAGACCTTGTAGACCCAGCTGGTGTAGACCAGGATGATCGGCAGGAAAACGCAGGTGCCGACCAGCATGATGAACAGCGTCATGTGGCTCGACGACGCATCCCACACCGTCAGGCTGGCCTGCGGCTGGATCGACGAGGGCAGGATGAACGGAAACATCGACGCGCCCACGCTGAGCACGATGCCGCTGATCGAGACGCTGCTGAAAATCATGGTCCAGCCTTCGCGGCGGCGCAGCAAGCCCAGCAACGCCAGGAAGGCGCCGGCGAAACCGGCCAGTGGTGCGGCGATCGTCCACGGATGGGCAGCGTAATTGGCAAACCATGCGCCGCCGGCTTGCGCCTCGACTGTCTTGAACAGGGGGTTCGACGGGCCGGTTGTGATGATTTCGCTGGTGATGCGATAGCCATCGATAAAACCCCACAGCGCCAGGCCGGCCACCGCATACAGCGCAATGGTGGTGATGGCCGCCACGATGCCGAAGCGGCGGGCGCGCACGGCGACCGCGCCGTCGGTTTTCAGGGCCAGCCAGCTGGCGCCGTGCATGACCAGCATGGCCACCGACACCAGCCCGGCCAGGAGCGCGAATGGATTGAGCAAACCGAAAAAGCCGCCTTCGTAGAAGATCTGCATGTCCGGCGCGAGGCGGAACGGTACGCCCTGCAGCACGTTACCCATGGCCACGCCCAGCACCAGCGCCGGCACGAAGCCGCCCACGAACAGGGCCCAGTCCCAGGCCGAGCGCCATTTGACGCTGTCGCGCTTGCTGCGATATTTGAAACCGACCGGACGCAGGATCAGCGCCAGCAGGATCGCGGCCATGGCCAGGTAAAAGCCGGAAAACGATACGGCGTACAGCTGCGGCCAGGCGGCAAAGATGGCGCCGCCGCCGAGGATCAGCCAGACCTGGTTGCCTTCCCAGACCGGGCCGATGGTGTTGATCACCACGCGCCGCTCCAGGTCGGTTTTGGCCGCGAACGGCAGCAGGATGCCGGTGCCGAGGTCGAAGCCGTCGGTGATGGCGAAGCCGACCAGCAGCACGCCGAGCAGGATCCACCAGATGAAACGCAGGACGTCGTAGTCAAGCAGGGTATGCAGGATCATGGTTATTTACTCCGTAGAAATCATGGGGGCGGTGCGCAATGCCGGGGTGGCGCCAATCAGCGGGCTGGCGGCGCCCGGGCTGGCGGCATGGTCCGGCTCGGGACCTTTGTTGATCGCTTTCATCATCAGTTTCATTTCGACGAAGAGCAGTACCGTGTACAGCACCACGAAACCGATCAGGGTGATCAGTACTGCCTGGATGCCCAGGTTCGAGACCGCCACGGCAGTGGGCAGCACGCCTTCGACTGCCCACGGTTGGCGGCCAAGTTCCGCGACGATCCAGCCGGCTTCGGCGGCAATCCACGGCAGCGGAATCGACCATACGGCAACCTTCAGCAGCCACGGATAGGCGTCGAGTTTGCGCTTGGCCGACAGGTAGAAAAACACGGCAGTAAACAAAATGAAGTACATGCCAAGGCCGACCATGACGCGGAACGACCAGAACAGAGGCGCCACTTGCGGCACGGTGTCGCCGGCAGCCAGCGCGATCTGCGCATCGGTGGCCTGGCGCGGATCGTCGACGTAGCGTTTCAGGAGCAGGGCGTAGCCCAGCACCGCGCTGTGTTCTTCGAATCGCGCAGTCAGTTCGGGCGGCACCGGCCCGCGGCCTTTCAGGGCGCGGATCTGTTCAAGCGCGTCGTACGACACGATGCCCTGGCGGATGCGCAGGTCGGCCAGTTTTACGAGTTCATATATGCCAGGTACTTCGCCGGTCAGCGAGCGGGTGCCGATCAGGCCCATCACCCACGGAATATGGATTGAATAGTGCGTCTTGCGCGCTGCCTGGTCGGGAAAGCCGAACGCGGTGAAACTGGCCGGCGCCGGCTCGGTATGCCACATCCCTTCGATTGCCGCCAGCTTCATTTTCTGGTGTTCCGACGACAGGTAGCCGCTCTCGTCGCCCAGCACGACCACTGACAGCGATGCGGCCAGCCCGAAGGCGGCAGCCACCGTCATCGAGCGCCTGGCCACTTCAACATGGCGTCCGCGCAGGAGATAGAAGGCAGATACGCCCAGCACGAACATCGATGCGACCAGGTAGCCGGCCGACGTGGTGTGGACGAACTTGGCCTGCGCCACCGGGTTGGTGATCACGGCGTAAAAATCGCTCACTTCCATGCGCATGGTCTGGGGATTGAGGGTCGCGCCGACGGGATTTTGCATCCAGCCGTTGGCGATCAGTATCCACAGCGCCGACAGGTTGCTGCCCAGCGCCACCAGCCAGGTCACGACCAGGTGGGCCACTTTCGAGAGGCGGTCCCAGCCGAAGAAGAACATGCCGACGAAGGTCGCTTCCAGGAAGAAGGCCATCAGGCCTTCGAGGGCCAGCGGGGCGCCGAACACGTCGCCAACATAGTGGCTGTAGTAGCTCCAGTTCATGCCGAACTGGAATTCCATGACCAGGCCGGTGGAGACGCCGATGGCAAAGTTAATGCCGAACAGCGTGCCCCAGAACTTGGTCATCTGGCGCCAGATGGTGCGCCCGGTCATGACGTACACGGTCTCCATGATGGCGACCAGGATCGACAGGCCCAGGGTCAGGGGGATGAACAAGAAGTGATACAGCGCGGTGAGGGCGAACTGTAATCGGGAGAGCCCGACAACGTCGAGGTCCATGGTGATTCCTTTCTAGTGATGGAACAAATAAAAAATCAGTCGGGACGCAGCGCTGCCAGCGCCGCGTGAAAATCAGGGGTGCCGCGCAGCGTATCGGCCACGATGCGGCCGCCGTCCAGCACGATCAAGCGGTCGGCCAGTGCCGCTTCGCGGCGCAAATGAGTGGCCAGCAGCACGGTGCGGCCTTGTGCCTGCAGCGCCAGGCGGGCCAGCACGTCGGTGGCGGTGGCGCCGTCAAGCGCTTCGGTGGGTTCGTCGAGCAGCCAGAACGGCGAGGGCTTAAGGAACAGGCGCGCCAGCGCGAGGCGGCGCGCCTGGCCGCCGGACAGGCCAAGGCCGCCTTCGCCCAGCGGTGTATCGAGCCCGCGCGCAAACTGGCGCACGGTGTGGTCGAGGCCGGCGGCGCGCAGCGCATCCCACAGGTCGTTGTCGGTGGCGTCCGGCGCAGCCAGGCGCAGGTTGTCGCGCAGGCTGTCCTGGAAGAGTTCCGTGTGTTGCGTCAGCCAGGTGCAGGGCTGTGCCTGCACCGTGCCCGCGTGGGCAGGCAGTTCGCCGGCAGCCAGGGCCAGCAGCGTCGACTTGCCGGCGCCGCTGGCGCCAATGACGGCCACGCGTTCGCCGGCCGCAATGCGCAGGGTGGCGGCATGCAGGGCGGCGCCATCGCGGCCGGCGTGAACGACGGTGGCGCCATGCAGGGACAGCGCGGTGGCGGCGTCAGGCGGACATTGCAACGGGGTGGCCGCTTCGTGCGTGCGCAGGCGCGGCGCGACCCGGCGGGCGGCCAGCGCACTGCGGCCCGCTTCGATGGCGCCGCGGCGCAGCGCCGCAAACGGTTCGAATGCCGTCAGCACGGTCAGCAGCGCCAGCGCCGCCATCGGTGCGCCGATGAGATGGCGTTCGGCCAGCGCGCCAGTCACCAGCAAGACGGCAGCGACGGTGGCGTGGCCGCTGACGGCCCAGCCGAACGCTGCACGGCCTTCCAGCCGGTTCAGTGCATCGTCGACGCCGGCCAGGCGGGTGTCGAGGCGGGTCACCTGTTCGCATTGGGCCGGCAGGCGGCCTGCCATGAGGAGGTCGGTCTGGCCGGCGACCAGGTCGATGGCGGCGGCGCGCAGGCGCTCGAGGGCGCTGACCCGGCGCAGCGCCAGCACGCGGGCGCGCCGCGCCACCACCATGGCAATGCCGCCGCCGCACAGCAGCAGCCAGGCAAACAGGGCAAGTCCGAAGCGCGTGTCGATCAGGCCGAGCAGCACACCGGCCAGTGCGGCAGCACCGACTGCAGCACAGGCCGGGGCCAGCAGGCGCAGGTACAGCGATTCGAGCGCGTCGATGTCATGGGTCAGGCGAAACAGCAGGCGCGCCGGACGGCGCAGCAGGCTGCGCGCGGCGCCCGGCGCTGCCCAGCCGCGAAACAGCTGCTCGCGCGTGGAGGCCAGCACGGCGAATGTGGCGTCATGCGTGACGACGCGCTCGAAATAGCGCCCGAAGGTACGGCCCAGGGCCAGCAGGCGAATGCTGGCGCTGGGGATGAAGACGTTGAACATGACGGCGGCCCCGGCGGCCCCGGCGGCGCCGGCCAGCGCGGTGGCGCTGATGAACCAGCCGGAGGTGGCGAGCAGCGCGATGCCGGACCAGGTCACGATGATGGAGAGCAGCGCGCCCAGCGCCAGGCGCGGGCCGGCCACGCGCGCAAACATCGCCAGCACCACGCGGACATCGTTCCGAGGTTGTTGCTTCATGCTGCTTTCCTTGCCGCTGTGCGCGGCTTGATGTGAATGACGCGCCCGATGCGCGCTGCCAGCGCCAGGTCGTGGGTGGCAACGACCAGCGTGCGGCCCTGCGCCAGTTGCAGCATGGCGTCGATGACTTGTTCGCTGGTGTCGCGGTCGAGCCGGGCAGTGGGTTCGTCGGCCAGCAGCAGGCCGGCGCCGGGATGGATGCTGGCGCGGGCCAGCGCCAGGCGCACCAGCTCGCCGCCTGAAAGACCTGCTCCGCCTTCGCCCAGGCTGGCGTGTGGCGTCGCGTGCTGGACGTGGCCGAGACCGGCAAAATCAATGGCGCGGCTGACCGCCATGCCCGATACGCCGGGACGCTGCATCCCGACGTTGGCGCGCACCGTGGCGGGAAACACATGCGGCGCCTGGCCGATCCACGCCATGCCGGCGCGCAATTCTGCAGCGCTGTGCGCGTCGAGCAGCGTGCCGCCGATGCGCACTGTTCCGTCAGCGGCAGGCGCGAGGCCGGCAATCAGTGACAGCAACGTGCTCTTGCCGCTGCCGCTGGCGCCAACCAGCGCGACGTGTTCGCCGGCGTGGATGTGCAGTGAAAAATCGTCAAACAGGGTGGCCTCGGCGCCGTGCCGGAAGCGCAGGCCGGCGATTTCCACGGCCGGTGCGGCATGCAGGCGGCTGGTACGCGGCGCAGCGAGGGCGCCGGGCAAGGCCAGCATGTCGTCGTCAAGGGCAGCAAGTGCATCGAGCGCAGCCTGGCCGGCAGCCTTGTCGTGCCAGACGCTTGCAAGTTCGCGCAGCGGCTCGAAGAAAGCCGGCGCCAGCATCAGGATGAACATCCCCTGGGCAAGGGACAGGCGCTGCCCCCAGCTGCCCGGGCCCAGCTCGCCAAGGAGGTGAAAACCGACATACACGGCGACCAGCGCCACACCCAGGGCGGAAAACAATTCCAGTGCGGTGGACGACAAAAAAGCAATGCGCAGGACAGCCATCGTGCTGGCGCGGACCGCTTCTGCAGTGGCGCGCAGCCGGCCGGCGGTGGCGTCGATGGCGTCGAGCGCCCGCAGCGTCGACAGGCCGCGCAGGCGGTCCAGCAGAAATCCGTTCATGCCGCCGACCACCTGGAGTTGCGCCGCGCTGGCGGCCTGGGCGCGCCAGCCGATGACAATCATGAACAGAGGAATCAGCGGCGCCGCGCCGACCAGGATCAGCGCGGCCAGCCAGGACTGGCTGGCGACGGCCAGCACGATCACGGGTGGCGCCAGCATCACGCGCATCCTCGCTGGCTGGTAACGCAGCAGCCATGGCAGTACCGCTTCGGCCTGTTCGGCAATCACGCTGGCCGCCTGGCCGGAGGACCGCCGCGCCGGGTCGAGCGGCGAGCGCCGGGCCAGTGCCGCGCCAGCTTGCGCGCGCAACTGGCTGACCCGCTGGCGCGAAACGGCAAACAGACGGCGCGCTCCCCAGGCCTCGGCGCTGGCGCGGACCAGGCCCAGCAGGAGAAAGGCGCCCGCCGGTGCGATCATGGCGTTGAAACCCGCGCCTTCGGACAAGTGTTGGACCGCCCGGGCCAGCAGCGCCGCTTGCGGAATCCACAGCAGTGCAGCGGCGCTCATGAGAAAGGTACTGGTGCGGTGCGATGACATAGTGTGGGTTCAGCAGCAGTGCTGAATCTTTCCAATATTTTGAATTTTCAGAAGTTATTGAAAGTATGCGCCTAAAAAGTGGTTCTGTGAGGAAAGTGGAGTAGCTTGGTCGGGTATTAGCAAACAACCATTTTTGGTCTGGCAGGCGCAGAAATGCGGTCACCACGGGCAGAAATCGAACGTGCGATAATCAACTTTCTCAAACTTCGAAAAGTTCAGTACCGTGACGCCACTGGTCCACACTTTTGTCAGCCACTTCGGCGAGATGGGCAGCCGCTGGGGCATCAACCGCACGGTTGGCCAGATCTATGCGCTGCTGTACGTCACCGAACAGCAGCTGCATGCCGACGACATCGGCGAAAAACTCGGCATTTCACGCTCGAACGTAAGCATCGGTCTGAAGGAATTGCAGTCGTGGGGCCTGGTGCGCCTGTCCCGCATTCCCGGCGACCGGCGCGAATACTTCACCTCGCTGGGCGACGTCCAGGAAATTTTCCGCGTCGTCGCTGCCGAGCGGCGCCGGCGCGAAATCGCACCCACCCTGTCGGTGCTGCGCGAGTCGCTGATGGTCACCGTCAAGTCGCCCGATGACGCCTTTGCGCAGGAGCGCATGCGCGCCATGCACGACCTGGTCGACATGGCCAACAACTGGTTCGACGACTTGCAGCGCATGTCGCCCGAGTCGATGGCGCAGCTGATGAAAATGGGCTCAAAAGTGCAAAAGCTGCTGCGCGCCAAGGACAAGCTGCTTGGCGGAGCCAGGGACAAGGAAGAGGAATGAACGTCACGCTCGAATCTGTCACGATCGACAATTTCGAAGCGCTGATGGACATGGAGCTGCCGCCCGACCAGGCCGCTTATCTGGCCAGCAACGCGTACTCGATCGCCCAGGCCCGCTACTACCCCGACTGGCAGCCGCGCGCCATCTATTGCGACGGCGCGCCTGCGGGCTTTGCCCTGTACGACACCAGCGGCGACGGCGAAGCAGGCCACTACGCCATCTACCGCCTGATGGTCGACCACCCGCGCCAGGGCCAGGGCATCGGCCGCGCCGCAATGATCCTCCTGCTGGCCGAGATCCGCGCCTGCGTCGACGCGCACCGGATCTCGATCTGCTACAAGCCCGGCAACCTCACTGCGCAACGGTTTTATGCGTCCCTTGGATTCATCGAGACCGGCATCGACGCGCGCAACGAGATGGTCGCCGAAATCCGCCTCTCATCGCCCCCACCCATCAGGGTCAGTGTCGAATTTCCCAGCAATCTTTCTAACCTTTAAAAAAAATAAATAGGGTCAGAGTCGAATTGTTTAGCAACTAGTTGCAAATTAATTCGACTCTGACCCTACATTTTTCTTTAAATAAATAATTGCAGATTAATTCGACTCTGACCCTAATTGTTGGGCAATTGATTTAAGCCCAGCTGACGTGCTGCTGCTGCCAGTCTGCGCATTCCTACGTGCCGCGCGAGCCATTCATGCCATTGATGCTGCAGGACATGCTGCCTGTCTGTCGATGCAAATTTACAAGCAGGGTCAGTGTCGAATTTTGCAGCAAGCTTTCTATCTCGCACAAAAAACAAATTGGGTCAGAGTCGAATTGTTCAGCAACTAGTTGCTATTTAATTCGACTCTGACCCTACAGTTTTCTTCTAATAAATAATTGCAGATTAATTCGACTCTGACCCTAATTGGCGGGTAATTGATTTCGGAATAGTGGAAATGCAGTGAACGTTGCTGGCAGTTTCTCGGAAAGATTGGCGGGTAGTCAGGTTGCGATGATGACGCGGTTTTTGCCGGCTTGCTTGGCCTGGTACATGGCGCGGTCGGCGCGGCGGACCAGGGAGGTCTGGTCTTCGTTGGGCAGGCGCAGGGCGACGCCGGCGGAAAAGGTGATCAGGAGCTTTTCGTTTTCGTGCAAGAAGTAATGGCGCGTCAGTTCGCGCTGCAGGCGCGTCATGGTGGCGGCGGCAGCCTCGACCGAGGTTTCAGGCAGCACGATCAAAAATTCTTCGCCGCCGAAGCGGGCGATCACATCCATCGAGCGCAGTGTGTCCTTGACGGTTTTCACCAGGTGTTTTAACGCGTTGTCGCCGGCAATGTGGCCGTAGGTATCGTTGAGCTTCTTGAAATCGTCGAGGTCGAGCAGGGCCACACACAGCTGGGTGTTGCGGCGTTCGGCGCGCGCGCTTTCGCGCTCGTAAAGTTCGTCCAGGCCGCGACGGTTCAGGCTGCCGGTGAGCTGGTCTTCGCGGACCAGGTCGGACAGCGTGCGCAGCTTCTCCTCCAGTTCGCGGATCCTGCCTTCGGCATCCTGCACTTCCTGGTGCGCCGCCAGCATGCGGTCGCGCGACTGCAGGGCTTCGTCCTGTACCTTGCTCGTTTCCTTGAGCACTTCACCCAGCACGACATCAAGCTGTTCGATATTTTCCGCCCCGCGGATACGCGTGGAAAAGCTGCCGATCTTGTCGTGGAATTCGGTCGTCGACTGGGCTACGAAGCCAAGCCGCTCGATGAACGTCATCATCATGTTCTTGACGGTCAGTTTCACGTCGCTCAGGCCGTGTTTCAGCTGGCCTTGCTTGTAGATCACGTCCTTGAGCGATCGCGTGGCGTCTTCCAGCGCGCGCTGGTCGATCGGGCCGGAAATGAGTTCCTGCACGATGGTAACCTGGCCGCGCATCCAGCTGCCGTCGTCGAGTAGTTCGCCGACGTTTTCCAGCAGCAGCTTGAACAGGCGCAGCAGCAATTCCTGCTGCTCGGCGTCATCGCCGGTTTTCAGTTCGATGCGGTAGCACAGCTCTTTCAGCCGCACTGCGATTTCCTGCAGCGCCGCTTCGCTATGGGCATTCTTGACGGCAGCGCCAAGCGACTCGGCTTCCGTGATCAGGGTCGGGCTGCCACCCAGCAGCGAAGCGACGGCAAACGCCAGGGTGCGGCTGAGCATGTCGCGCAGGGCGCGCTCGTGGTTGCTTTCAATGCCAAGCACGTCGATGGGTGTCGTGCGGCGCAGGTATTTTTCCGCCAGTTGCGACAGGTTGCGGGCATAACCGTCCCAGTCCCGGACCTTGACCGCGCGGTTCAGGCGGTGCCCGAAATCGGCCAGTTCGCCCGGGGTGGACGACAGCGTCGCAGCAAAACCGCCAAGCACGACTTCAGGCCCCGGATCGGCTGCCGGGGCGGGCGCAGGCGGCGCCACCGGTGCAGGCGGTACAAACCCGGTGATCTCGTTATAGATATCGCGATAGGCATCGGGTGTCGGCGCAATGCGGCGTACCGCCAGGCGTTTGAACGCTTCGCGGGCGATCTCGGCCGGATTAGTCCCGGTTGGGGCAGGGGAAGCAGGCGGAACGGTTGTGGACATGGTCACTTGATGTTAGTTCGAGGCTGGCGCCATGGTAATGTGAATTTCCACGCGTCATCTTTGGAAAAAAGGCAGGAAAGCCCGCCACTCTCGCACTTTACCTTTTCAGTTGCTATTCGACCAGATGATTGCGGATGGCATAGTGGGTCAGCTCGGCACTATTCTTGAGCTTCATCTTGACCAGCAGGCGCGCTCGGTACTCGCTGACAGTCTTCACCGACAACGACAATTCAAGCGCGATATCGCTGACGGTCTTGCCTGACGCGATCAATGTCAGCGTCTGGTATTCACGGTCGGACAGCGTGTCGTGGACCGGCGTGGCGTGGTCGTCGCCGACCTGTGCAGCGAGCGCCTGTGCCAGTGCGGCACTGACGTACTTTTGCCCGGATGCCACCTGGCGGATGGCCACGACCAGCTCCTTTGGCGCAGCCTGCTTGGTCAGGTAGCCGGCCGCACCCGCTTTCAGGGAGCGAATGGCGTACTGGTCTTCACGGTGCATGGACAGCATCAGCACCTGCGTGGCGGGATATTCTTTCTTGATCTGCTTGAGGACTTCGATGCCATTTTTGTCAGGCATGGAAATGTCGAGCAGCATGACGTGACAGCGCGCTTTGGGAAACAGGCGGATGGCGTCCAGTCCGTTTTCCGCTTCGCCGGCCACGACGATGTCGCGCGAGTCAGCCAGGATTTGCTTGAGCCCCTCGCGCACGATGGCATGGTCGTCTGCAATGAAGACGCGGATGGTGGCTTTTTCAGTCATGGGTGGGCGTTGGGCGGCACGGGCGATGCGAGCGGTATCAGAATACTTACCATCGTGCCACCTCCGGGCGGAACGGACAAGGTCAAGCTGCCATGCAATGCACGCGCCCGCTCCGTCATGCCACGCAGGCCGAACGAGTCGGGCTTGACGCGGTCCCCAGGCGCCAGCCCGCAGCCGTTATCGCAAATCGACAGTTGCAGCGTGGTGCCGAGGGGACGCAGGCGCACGGCCACTTCGCTGGCGCTGGCATGCTTGGCAATATTCGTCAGGGCTTCCTGAAAGATGCGGAACAGGGCAGTGGCCTGGTCGTCATTGAGGGTAGCAGCGCCCGACTCGATTTCCGGGTCGATCTGCGCGCGGCAATGAATGCCCGTGCGCTGTTCGAATTCGCTGGCCTGCCACTCGAGCGCAGCAACGAGGCCCAGGTCCAGCGTGGAGGGCCGCAGGTCGCGCGAAATGCGGTGCACGGCATCGATGGTGCGATCGACCAGGCTGTCCAGGTAAGCTGCTTTTTCGGCCAGGATCGCAGGCTCGGCAGGCAACCGGCGCGCCAGCATGGCCAGCGCCATTTTGATGGCAGTCAGGTTGCCGCCCAGGTCGTCGTGCAGTTCGCGTGCGATGCGGGCCCGCTCCTGCTCCTTGACCAGTTCGCTGTGACTGCTCAGTTCGGCAAGACCCGCACGGGTGCGCTCGGCATCGAGCTGCACGGTCTTGCTGGCCGTGATATTCGTCATGATGCCATCCCACAGCATGATGTCGCCCGACCAGCGCGGGCTGGCGCGCAGGCTGATCCATTTCACGTCATGCCATGCTTCGATGTGGATCCGGCCTTCCCAGTTCCAGCCGGACAGCGTGGTGCGGGAGGTCTGCATCGATGCCAGGTAGGCCGCCCGGTCCTGTTCCAGGATCAGGTCGAGGAAGCGGCCAGGGTCGCGTTGCAGCTCGGCCGGCGCGATACCGAGCAGTGCCGCGCAGCCGTCGCTCAGGTAAGGGAAGGAGACACCGCCGTCAGGATGCTGCGCGCACTGGTAGACCAGCCCCGGCGTGTGGCTGACGACAGCGTAAAAGCGGGCCTGGTATTGATTCATGGGGGATCGATGCGGCGTGCGCGGCGGATGGCGGCAAAGCGGCGCGCCACACGCACCATATACGGCGTCGGTTTGCCGGACGAGGACGATGGGGTGCGCCTGAGCGCGCGGCGCAGCTGGCGCCCGGCCTGGCCCAGCGCGCGGCGCCCGTCGTCGATTGCGCGGGCGATCCGGCACCAGATGCGCGTCGCCCGTGCGCGGTCCAGGTGCACGTTTTTGAAAGCAATCACGCGCCCGTGCCAAAGAGCGAACCACGCCACCTCCAGCAACCTGGGCAAGGCCAGCGCGTAGATACGCGCCACCAGGGCGGCGCTGGCCAGCTTGACGACGATATAGGTCGCCAGGCCGGCGATCGCATGGCCGTTGGCCATCGCAAGCAGGGCCAGCAGTTTGACGGGCGTGAGCACGATGCCCGGCAAGACGAATGCACACACGGCCGCCCAAGGGGGCAGCGCCACGATCATTTTTTCGAACAGGCGCGCCAGCGGCAACCGCGCCACCCAGCCCCCGATCCAGTTTCCCGCACGCCAGAACGCTTCTTCGAGCACCACCGCCAGCCCGACCAGGTACACCAGCGGCATGAGCAGCAAACTGCGCGAAGAAAGAAGCGTTATCATGGCCGCATCATACGGTAAACACCCTGTCGGGCGCGGTTGGGTGCCGCACCAACGGTGTGGCTTGGCCCGCTTCTTCAACTACAATGTCCGGATGAACAAAGCTTTCGTAAAAGAGTCCGACAACGACGATGATGAAGACGCGGTCGCGCTGGCGCAGGCCATTCCTGCAGGCGCGAAAAATTACATGACGCCCGCTGGCTACCAGCGCATCAAGGACGAGCTGCTGCAGCTGATCGACGTCGATCGTCCCGAGGTCGTCAAAATCGTCCACTGGGCCGCGTCCAACGGCGACCGCTCGGAAAACGGCGACTATATCTACGGCAAAAAGCGGCTGCGCGAGATCGACCGCCGCATCCGCTTCCTGACCAAGCGCATGGACACGGCTGAAATCGTCGACCCGAGCGTGCACCATGGCACCGACCAGGTGTTCTTCGGCGCCACCGTGCAGTACCAGACACACCTGGGCGAAGCGCACACCGTCACCATCGTCGGCATCGACGAGCTCGACCCGTTGCACGGCAAGATCTCGTGGATCTCACCGGTCGCGCGTGCCTTGACGAAAGCGCGTGAAGGCGACCTGGTCACGCTGCAGACGCCGCTCGGTCCGGAAGAGCTGGAAATCCTGGCGGTCGACTATCCCGCGCCGGTGGCCTCTTGACGACCGGCGTACTCGAGGCCCTGCGCCGCGCCACTGCCACGCGCCATGAACAGCTCGACAGTGGCCTGCCGCTGGCGCTGCCCCATGCTGGCCTGGCCGAGTATTCCATGCACCTGCAACTGCTGCGCGACTGGATGGCGCCGATGCATGCGTGGCTGGAACGCTTCAACGACGGGCCGCAGGGGCCTGCAGGCCTGTCGGCGGCCGACCGCATGGCCCTGCTCGAAGCCGACCTGCTCGAGCCCGGCATGACCCAGCGCGCGCCGCTGCCAGTGCAGCCGTGGCCGGATGACGCCAGTGCTGCGTACCGCTGGGGCGTGGCGTATGTGGTGGAGGGCGCGCAGCTGGGCGGCGCGGTGCTCTACCAGCGCCTGCACGAGGCGATGGCTCCCCACCCGCTGCGCTACCTGCGCGGCGACCCGGCCGGCCCGGGTCCGCGCTGGCGCGCGTTCATGCTGGCATTGAAAGAACACGTGACGACGGAAGCAGAAATTGCCGATGCCTGTGCAGGGGCGTGCGGGGCGTTCGACCGGATTCTGGCGTTGCATGAGGCGTTGCGAAGGAACTAGTACCTTCGCAACGCACAACGACTTCAAGCCCGTTCCCGCTCCACCCGGTTCACGCCCGCCACCTTGCGCAGGTTGCGGATCAAATGCGCCAGGTGCACGCGGTCCGTCACCTGGATCGTGAAGCGCAGCTGCGTCATCATGTTTTCGTCGTCTTCATCCATGCCGACATACGTGATGTTGGCATCCGACTCGCCGATCTCGGCAGCGACGCGCGCGAGGATGCCTTTTTCGTTGTTGATCAACAGGCGGATGCGGCAATCGAAGCGGCGATTCAGGTCGTTGCCCCACTGGACCGCGATCCAGCGGTCCGGTTCCTTGGCGCGCAGGCGCTGGGCTGGCAGGCAGTCGGTGGTGTGCACCACCAGGCCCTGGTCGCGGCGCAGCTGGCCGATGATCTGGTCGCCGGGAATCGGCAGGCAGCAGGGCGACAGCTGCACCGAAACGCCTTCGCTGCCGTAAATAGTGACCGCGTCCAGTTCGCTTGCGCCCATTGCCTGCGCTGCCGGCAGCATGTCGGCGCTGATGCCCATCAGGCCGAAAATGTGACGCGCCACCAGCGCCGCCATGCGCTTGCCGATGCCGATGTCGGCATACAGTTCATCGAGCGACTTGGCAGATGATTCACCCAGCAATTTGTCGATGGTCTGTTCCGGCAAGACCGGATTGATGCCGAGTGCCGTCAACGCCTGCGACAGCAGCTCGGCGCCCAGGTCGACCGACTCGTTGACGTTGATCGTGCGCAGGTGGTGGCGGATTGCCGAGCGCGCCTTGCCGGTGCGCACGAAACTGAGCCACGTCGGGCTCGGGCGCGAATCGGGGTCGGTGACGATCTCCACGATGTCGCCGTTGTGCAGTTCGGTGCGCAGCGGCGCCGCTTCATTGTTGATCTTGACGGACACGGTATGGTCGCCGATGCCGGTGTGGATCGTGTACGCAAAATCAAGTGCGGTGGCGCCGCGGGGCAGCGGAATGATCTTTGATTTCGGCGTGAACACGTAGACCGAGTCGGGGAACAGGTCAACCTTGACGTGTTCCAGGAATTCGGCCGAGTCGCCGGTCTGCTGCTGGATGTCGAGCAGCGACTGCAGCCACGCATGGGTACGCTGCTGCAGGTCGGACAGGTTGGATTCGCCATTCTTGTACAGCCAGTGCGCGGCCACTCCGGATTCGGCGGTGCGATGCATTTCCTGGGTGCGGATCTGGAATTCCACCGGCGTGCCGTAGGGGCCGATCAGGGTGGTGTGCAGCGACTGATAGCCGTTCAGCTTGCGAATGGCAATGTAATCCTTGAATTTGCCAGGCATGGGCTTGTACAGCGCATGCAAGGTCCCGAGCGCCACATAACAGTTCGGGATGCTGTCGACCACGATGCGAAAACCATACACATCAAGCACCTGTGAAAACGACAGGTGCTTGTTGTGCATCTTCTTGTAGACGCCGTACAGGGTTTTTTCCCGCCCGTATACTTCAGCCTGCAAGCCTGCCATGGCCAGCGTACCCTTCACCGATTCAAGGATCTTCTTGACCACTTCGCGCCGGTTGCCGCGCGCTGCCTTGATGGCCTTGGCCAGGGTGCGGTAGCGCAGCGGGTACAAATGGGCAAACGACAGGTCCTGCAGTTCGCGATAGATATTGTTCAGGCCCAGGCGGTGGGCGATGGGCACATATACTTCCATCGTCTCGGAAGCGATGCGGCGCTTCTTGGCCGGGACCATGAAGCCGAGCGTGCGCATATTGTGCAGGCGGTCAGCCAGCTTGATGAGGATGACGCGCACATCGCTGGCCATGGCCAGCAGCATCTTGCGGAAGTTTTCAGCCTGCGCCTCGACCAGGCTCTGGAATTCGATTTTCTCGAGCTTCGACAAACCATCGACCAGGTTCGCCACGGGCGAGCCGAAGCGTTCGATCAGGTCGTCCTTCTTGACGTCCTGGTCTTCGATGACGTCGTGCAAAAAGGCGGCCATGATGGCCTGGGCGTCAAGCTTCCAGTCGGCGCAGATTTCCGCGACTGCAATGGGATGCGAGATATAGGGTTCGCCCGATTTGCGTACCTGGCCCAGGTGCATTTCGTCCGAGAAGCGGTAGGCTTCCTTGACCTTTTTCAGTTCGGCGGGAGTGAGGTATTCAGCCAGCTTGGCGTTGAGCGCCGTGATCGAGGCGACCGGCGGCACAAACGTGGCAGTGTCTTCTTGCGCCGCAATGTGCGCGCTTTGCTTCGATCCCGCGCGCTTGGCGCGGGATTTGGTGTTGCCGGAATCCGGGGCAGGTGTGGTGATGCTCATGCTTGTTTTCTATCTTCAGCTTATGTGATTACAGAATAACAGAAGATGGAAAAGTAACGGTCCAGTCGCCACGCCGTGTCACAGATTATTACATTGGAACCTTTTTGAGCATCTCGATACCGACCTTGCCGGCAGCGATTTCACGCAGCGCGACGACGGTTGGCTTGTCCTTGGCTTCGACCTTTGGCGTGTGGCCTTGCAGCAACTGGCGCGCGCGGTAGGTGGCCGACAGCGTCAGCTGAAAGCGGTTGGGGATATTCTTCAAGCAGTCTTCGATGGTGATACGGGCCATGGCGTGTTCCTAAATTCTAAATGACGGGAGGGAAGCTACAAGCGCGGCAACCCCAAGACGAACGAATTCGACTCAGGGTGCTTGCTGGACATGAATGCCCAGCTGGGCGAAGAGGTCGGCATTGCGGGCAGCCTGTTGGGCAAATCGCGCGCGTGTCGCTTTGACAATTGCGGAGAGCTCGGCCAGCGCGACCTGAAACTCCTCGTTGATGATAGCATATTCGAACTCCGGCGCGTGAGCGATCTCGCCGCCGGCAGCCAGCAAACGCCGCGTGATGATGTGCGGCTCGTCGGTGCCCCGCTTGTGCAGGCGCTGTTCCAGTGCCTCGATCGACGGCGGCAAAATAAAGATGCCGGCCGCTGCCGGGAATTGTTTGCGCACCTGGCGCGCGCCTTGCCAGTCGATCTCCAGCAGGATATCGGTGCCGGCCTTCATTTCCTTTTCGACCTGCACGCGCGACGTGCCGTAATAATTGCCGTGTACTTCGGCCCACTCCAGGAATTCCCCGGCATCGGCGCGCGCGACGAAATCGTCAGCGGTCGTAAAGTGGTATTCGCGGCCATCGACTTCACCGGGGCGCGGCTGGCGCGTGGTGGTCGAGATGGACAGCTTGATGGCGGGCTCGAGGGCGAGGAGGGCGTTGACGAGCGTCGACTTGCCTGCGCCGGAGGGGGCGGCGACAACGAAGAGGCTGCCGGAGAAATGGGGCGACATAATATATCCTTGTTTCTTGAATGCCGTAATGATCAACGCGCGTCATCATCAACGAGACAATTTTAAAACCGCTAACGCTAAAACCGTCATCCCGGCGAAGGCCGGGACCCATAACACGGCACCGAAGTCGATCAGTTGGCGACTTCGGCAGCGTGCCATGGGTCCTCGCCTGCGCGAGGATGACGGTTTTGAGAGCGGTGGTGCTAACGTATTTTAAGCGACGCTTGCTTATTCCAGGTTCTGCACCTGTTCACGCATCTGCTCGATCAGAAGTTTCAGTTCCATCGATGCGTCGGCCAGCTCCTTCACCGACGCCTTGGCGCCCAGCGTGTTTGCTTCGCGATTGAGTTCCTGCATCATGAAGTCAAGGCGCTTGCCAACCTGGCCGCCTTTTTTCAGGATGTGGCGCGTCTCGTTCAGATGCGCGGACAGGCGCGACAGCTCTTCGGAGACGTCGATGCGGATCCCGTACAGCGTCACTTCCTGGCGGATGCGCTCCAGCACTTCCTGGCGCGTCAGCGTGGTGGGGGTGCCGTGGCCGGCCAGGCCCAGGGCGTCCTGCATGCGTTCGATGGCTTTTTGCTGGAATTGAGCAATGACCTGCGGGATCAGCGGCGAGATGCGCTTGACGATCAGGTCCATGGCATCGATACGGGCAACCAGCATCGCTTCCAGCGCGGCGCCTTCGCGGCGGCGGCTGTCGACGAAGGCAGCGACCGTGGTGGCGGTCAGGGCGGCCACGTCGGCCTGGAGCGACTCCTGGCCGACATGGGCTTCTTCGATGACGCCAGGCCAGCGCAGCAGTTCAGCCACGCTCATCGTGGCGGCCGCGACGAAATGCTTGCCCACTTCCGTTTGCAGGCGCGCCAGGTCGGCCAGCAGGGCGGCGTTGAGCACTTGCGAGCCGCCCGCCACCTTGCGCCCGAACGACAGGCGCGCTTCGACTTTGCCGCGGGTGATGGCAGCCATGATCGCAGCACGCAGGTCCGGTTCCAGCGCGCGCAATTCGTCGTTGATACGAAATTGCAGGTCGAGGAAACGTGAATTGACGCTCTTGATTTCGATCGTCAGGGTGCCCGCAGCGCCTTCGCTGGTCGCAACCGCATAACCTGTCATGCTAGAAATGCTCAAAGGGATCCCCGGTTTTTATTCTTTACAAAACAGTGATTTATCCACACAATCGGCGTGTTAGCAAGGGAACCTTACCGCATGGCAGCACAAAATAACGCACCACTACCCGATGGCCTGGAACTTGCTGGATATCGTATTGTAAAGAAAATTGCGTCGGGCGGGTTCAGTATTGTTTACCTCGCATATGACCCCGACGGCAACACGGTGGCCATCAAGGAATACCTTCCCAGCGCGCTGGCTTTGCGCCAGCCTGGCGAACTCGCGCCTGTCGTTTCCAAGCCCAACCAGTCGGTGTTCCGCATCGGCCTGAAATGCTTTTTTGAAGAGGGCCGGGCGCTGGCGCTGATAGTCCACCCCAACGTTGTGCGCGTGCTCAATTTCTTCCGTGCCAACGAAACAGTCTATATGGTGATGGCGTATGAGTCAGGCCATTCCTTGCAGGAGCACATCGCGCGCCTGCAGTCGAAAGGCATCCGGCCGAACGAAGTCTTCCTGCGCTCGCTGTTTACCGGCGTCTGCCTGGGCTTGCGCGAGGTGCACGCGAATATGTTGTTGCATCTTGACCTCAAACCGGCAAATATTTATCTGCGCACCGACGGCACCCCGATCCTGCTCGATTTCGGCGCCGCGCGCCAGACCGTGAACGTCGACTCGCCACGCGTGGCGCCGATGTACACGCCGGGTTTCGCGCCGCCCGAGCTGTACATCAAGGCGGCGCCGCTGGGGCCGTGGACCGATATCTACAGCATCGGGGCGGCCCTGTACGCTTGCATGTCCGGCAAGGCCCCGCAGCCGGCCGACCAGCGCCGCACCGAGGACAAGATGGACCCCCTGATCAACCAGCTCGTCGCCAACTATTCGGTGGCGCTGGTCGAGATGGTGCGCAACTGCCTCGCGCTCGATCCCCTGGCGCGTCCGCAAAGCGTGTTCTCGCTGCAAAAAGTGCTGGCAACGCCACGCCGGGCAGCGGAGAAGGAAGACGACGCCGACAAGCCGGCCGGATGGCGCGGACTGGTCGGCAAGATCGGCTCCCTGGCACGCAAGCCGGGCAGTACCTGAATCACGCCCGCCACGTCGTACATCGACCGGGGCGGGCCAACAAGCACATTTATTTAGCCGGCCACATCTGACCAGGACAACAATGCAATTTTCCGTTTATCAGCAAACCCATATCGGGGGGCGCAAGGTCAACCAGGACCGCATGGGCTACAGCTTCACGCGCGAGGCGCTGCTGCTGGTGCTGGCCGACGGCATGGGCGGCCATGCGCGCGGCGAAGTCGCCTCCACCATCACGCTGCAGACCATGTCGGCGATGTTCCAGCGCCAGGCCAACCCGGGCATCCACAACCCGGAGCGCTTCCTGCAGGATGCCCTGCTCGAGTCGCACGACGCGATCCTGCGCTATGGCGTCCAGCATGGCCTCAAGGACACGCCGCGCACGACGGTCGTCGCCTGCCTGGTGCAGCACAACAGCGCCATCTGGACCCATTGCGGCGATTCACGGCTGTACTGGGTGCGCGGCAGCCAGATCCTGGCGCGCACGCTCGATCATTCCCATATCGAACACCTGATCTCGAAGGGCCTGGCGCAGCCGTCCGAGCGCGCCACCCATCCCGACCGCAACAAGCTCTATAACTGCCTGGGCGCGTCGAGCGTGCCCAAGATCGCCATGTCGCGCCAGTCGAGCCTGCAGGCGGGCGACGTGCTGCTGCTGTGTTCCGATGGCCTGTGGGGCGTGTTGCCGGACAGTGAAATCGTGCACCAGCTGTCGAACCACACCATCGTGCGCGCCGTGCCCGACATGATCGGCATGGCGACGACCATCGCCGGCGCCGAGGGCGACAACACCACGGCGCTGGCCATCATGTGGCAGGGCGCGGGCGACCCGGCCGACGACATGGGCGAACCATCGACCATCTCCACCGACATGCTGCTGGACGACGAGGCCGAGGGCACCATCGACGCCAGCGCGCCCGTGCCCGTGGTCGAGGATTCGGAAATCGATGCGTTCGATGAAGATGAAATCGAGCGCGCGATCGCGGAAATTCGCGGCGCTATCGAAAAATCGTCGAACGTCCTCAAATAATTTCTTACAAGTAAAGGTTTCACATGACGTTTGTTTCCCGACCGAGCGGCCGCGCTGTCGACCAGTTGCGCACCATCCGCCTGACGCGCCAGTACACGAAACACGCCGAGGGCTCGGTACTGATCGAATGCGGCGACACCAAGGTCATCTGCACGGCCAGCATCGAAGACAAGGTGCCGGGCTTTTTGAAAGGCAAGGGCCAGGGCTGGCTGACGGCCGAATACGGCATGCTGCCGCGTTCGACGCATACGCGCATGGACCGGGAAGCGGCGCGCGGCAAGCAGTCCGGCCGCACCCAGGAAATCCAGCGCCTGATCGGCCGTTCGCTGCGCGCGGCATTCGACCTGCAAGCATTCGGCGAACGCACGCTCAACATCGACTGCGACGTCATCCAGGCCGACGGCGGCACCCGCACCGCGTCGATCACCGGCGCGATGGTGGCAGCGTATGACGCGTTCGCCGGCCTGGTGGCGCGCGGCGCGGTGCCCGCCGTGCCGCTCAAGCATTTCGTGGCGGCGATCTCGGTCGGTGTCTATCAGGGCATGCCGGTGCTCGACCTCGATTACGTGGAAGATTCGGGCTGCGACACCGACATGAACGTGGTCATGACCGACGCCGGGCATTTCATCGAAGTGCAGGGCACGGCCGAAGGTGCGGCGTTCGACCGGGCC
>Ga0265780_10001595_pt1 | contig 31626 bp, 15 predicted proteins | sample P1T30metagenome_FD_192432 | JGI IMG/M metagenome (GOLD analysis project Ga0265780, IMG submission 192432) | Plant litter microbial communities from East Loma Ridge, Irvine, California - P1 T30 | ecosystem: Environmental > Terrestrial > Plant litter > Unclassified | place: USA: California... | reverse complement strand
CGGCGGCGGTCGCTGGCTGGTGCTGGCCACCGCGCTGGCCGGCCGCTCGCTGGCACGTTATGGCGTGCAGGACGTGGTCAGCCACGGCCACGCCAACGGCGCGGCGCTGGAAAACCTGCTGCTGGCCCACCCGTTCTATCCGCAGCGCGATATCCCGCTGCTCAATGGCGCCCACGTGTCCGACGAAGACGGTACCGGTGCGGTGCATACCGCCCCCGGCCACGGCCAGGAGGATTACGCGGTCAGCCAGCAGTACGGCCTGCTGGAGCGCTACCACGCCGGTGAAATCAATCCGATCGACGGCGCGGGCGTGTACCTGCCGTCGACCCCGCCGGCCGGCGATGTCGTGCTTGCCGGGGTGCACCTGTGGAAGGCGCAGCCGCTGATCGTGGAGGTGCTGCGCGCGTCCGGCGCACTGCTGGCCTTCGCCGAGATCACCCACAGTTACCCGCATTGCTGGCGCCACAAGAAGCCGGTGGTGTTCCGTGCCACCCCGCAGTGGTTCATCTCCATGGAGAAGGCGAAGCTGCGCGAAGATGCGCTGACCGCCATCGACAACGTGGGCTGGTTCCCAGCCTGGGGCAAGGCGCGCATCCAGAGCATGGTCGATGGCCGGCCGGACTGGTGCATCAGCCGCCAGCGCACCTGGGGCGTGCCGATCGCACTGTTCACCCACCGCATCACCGGCGAAATGCACCCGCGCAGCGTGGAGCTGATGCAGGCCGTGGCCGATCGCGTGCAGGTGGACGGCATCGACGTCTGGTACTCGCTGGACGCCGCCGAACTGCTGGGCGCCGAAGCGGCCGACTACGAAAAAGTCACCGACATCCTGGATGTCTGGTTCGATTCCGGCGTCACCCACGAAGGCGTGCTGCTGGCGCGTGGCTTCGGCAAGCCCGCCGACCTGTATCTGGAAGGTTCCGACCAGCACCGCGGCTGGTTCCAGTCCTCGCTGCTGACCGGTGTGGCGATCGACCGCCATGCGCCGTACAAGCAGTGCCTCACCCATGGTTTCACCGTGGACGAGCACGGCCGCAAGATGTCCAAGTCGCTGGGCAACGGCATCGAGCCGCAGGACATCATGAAGACCCTGGGTGCGGACATCCTGCGCCTGTGGATCGCCTCGGCCGACTACAGCAATGAAATGTCGCTGTCGCAGGAGATCCTCAAGCGCAACGCCGATGCCTACCGTCGGCTGCGCAACACCGCACGCTTCCTGCTGGCCAACCTGGACGGTTTCGATCCGGCCGTCCACCTGCGCCCGCTCAACGACATGGTCGCGCTGGACCGCTGGATCGTGCACCGCGCCTTCGAACTGCAGGAAAAGATCAAGGCGGCGTACGAAAGCTACGACATGGCCGAGATCGTGCAGCTGCTGCTGAACTTCTGCAGCGTGGACCTGGGTTCGCTGTACCTGGACGTGACCAAGGACCGCCTGTACACCATGGGCGAGGACTCACGCGGCCGGCGTTCGGCGCAGAGCGCGATGTACCACATCGCCGAAGCGTTCACCCGCTGGATCGCCCCGATCCTGACCTTCACCTCCGACGAGCTGTGGGGCTACCTGCCGGGCGAGCGCAGCGCACACGTGCTGTTCGACACCTGGTACGACGGCCTGGCACCGCTGCCGGCCGATGCCGAACTGTCCGCCGCCGATTTCGACCAGCTGCTGGCCCTGCGCGAGCAGGTGTCCAAGGTGCTGGAGCCGATGCGTGCCAACGGTGCCATCGGTGCCGCGCTGGAAGCGGAGATCACCGTCGCCGCCAGCGAAGAGCAGGCCGCACGCTGGCAGCCGCTGGCCGAGGAACTGCGCTTCCTGCTGATCAGCGGTGACGTGCAGGTGCGCCCGGCGACCACCGAGGAAGTGTTCGTCAGTGCCCAGCCGACCAGCAAGACCAAGTGCGTGCGCTGCTGGCACTTCCGTGCCGACGTGGGCAGCGTGGCCGAACATCCTGAGATCTGCGGCCGTTGCGCCGACAACATCGACGGTGCCGGCGAAGATCGGCGGTGGTTCTGATGACCGCCGTCCGTCCGCGTCCGAACGCGCTGATCTGGCTGGTCCTGTCGGTGGTGGTCATCATCCTGGACCAGTGGAGCAAGGCCTGGGTGCTGTCCAGCCTGCCCGAATACGAGCCGGTGCCGGTCATCGAAGGCTTCTGGAACTGGTTCCGCACCTACAACACCGGGGCGGCGTTCAGCTTCCTCAGTGATGCCGGCGGCTGGCAGAAGTACTTCTTCACCGTGCTGGCGATCGGCATCAGTGGCCTGATGGCGTGGTGGCTGTACGGCACCGCCCGCAGCAACTGGCGCAGCGCGCTGCCGTTCGCGCTGGTGATCGGCGGGGCCATCGGCAACGTGATCGACCGCCAGGTGCACGGCCATGTGGTGGATTTCATCCAGTGGTACGTGGGCGACCACTACTGGCCCTCGTTCAACATCGCCGATGCGGCGATCGTGGTAGGCGCCGTCGGTATCGCGGTGTTTGGCCTGTTCGAGGGCAAGTCGTCCAAAAAAGCGGATAATACGACCCCGTAACCCCCCAAGCCGGCCGACGCCGGGAGACGTTGATAGATGGATGTCCTGCTCGCCAATCCGCGTGGTTTCTGTGCTGGTGTCGATCGTGCGATCGAGATCGTGAAGCGCGCGATCGAAACGCTCGGCGCACCCATCTACGTGCGCCATGAAGTGGTGCACAACCGTTTCGTGGTCGACGACCTGAAGCAGCGTGGGGCCATCTTCGTCGAGGAACTGGACGAAGTACCGGACAACAACACGGTCATCTTCAGCGCACACGGCGTGTCCCAGGCGGTGCGCCAGGAAGCCGATCGCCGTGGCCTGAAAGTGTTCGATGCTACTTGTCCGCTGGTGACCAAGGTGCATTTCGAAGTGGCGCGTCACTGCCGCGCCGGCCGCGACGTGGTGCTGATCGGCCATGCCGGCCACCCCGAAGTGGAAGGCACCATGGGCCAGTGGAACCAGGAAGCGGGCACCGGGAAAATCTACCTGGTGGAAGACGTGGAGCAGGTGGCCTCGCTGGTGCTCGACCAGCCGGAAAACTTCGCCTACACCACCCAGACCACGCTGTCGGTGGATGACACGCGCGGCATCATCGATGCGCTGCGTGCCAAGTTCCCCGCCATGCAGGGGCCAAAGAACGACGACATCTGCTACGCCACGCAGAACCGCCAGGACGCCGTGCGCGACCTGGCCAAGCGCTGCGACCTGGTGCTGGTGGTGGGCTCGCCGAACAGCTCCAATTCCAACCGGTTGAGCGAACTGGCTCGCCGTGAGGGCGTGGAGTCCTACCTGATAGACGGCGCGCACGAGATCGATCCCGCGTGGGTGATCGGCAAGCAGCACATCGGCGTCACCGCCGGTGCATCGGCGCCGCAGGTGCTGGTGGACGGCGTGCTGGCCCGCCTGCGCGAACTCGGTGCCGACGGCATCGGCGAGCTGGAAGGCGAACCCGAATCGATGGTGTTCGCCCTGCCCAAGGAACTGCGCCTGCGTCTGGTCGACTGACCACCGCGCAGCCTCTGGTAGCGCCGACCCATGGTCGGCGAGCGAAGCGGCCGCCTTTGCGTTTGACGTTCCGGGCGATTCCCACCCGACTTTGCCCAATCCGGCCACCGGCCGATCCGTGACCTTTGGCCATGGGGCGGGGCATTGCCGTGGGCCTAGGATCAAGGTTCCCCTTCTGCTGGAACTGCCGATGAAAACCCGTGCCCTGGCGCTGTCCGTCCTGCTCTCGTTGACGACAACGCCGGCACTCGCGCAGACCCCGCCGCCAGCTGGCAGTGCCTGGCCCGGCACGCTGCGCATCAACGTCGACGCACGTGACCTGGACCGCCGCATCTTCAAGGTCACCGCCACGGTGCCGGCCAAGCCGGGCCCGCTGACCCTGCTGTATCCGCAGTGGCTACCGGGCAACCATTCGCCCAGTGGCCCGATCGACAAACTGGCCGGCCTGCAGGTCACCGCCAATGGCAAGCCGCTGAAGTGGCAGCGTGACCAGTTCAACGTGTATGCCTTCAAGGTGGACGTGCCGCAGGACGCCACCGAAGTGGTGGCGCGCTTCAATTACCTGTCTTCGCAGGGCGGCAGCCAGGGCCGCGTGGTGATGACCCCGGAAATGCTCAACCTGCAGTGGAACGCCAGTTCGTTGTATCCCAGCGGGGTGGATGCCGGAGGGCTGCAGGCGCAGGCCAGCGTGACCCTGCCGGCCGGCTGGTCCTATGCGACCGCGCTGGAAACCGAGCGCCGCGACGGCGACACCGTGGTATTCAAGCCGATCAGCTATGAGCACCTGGTGGATTCGCCGTTGTTTGCCGGCGAGCACTTCCAGCGCTTCGACCTGGATCCCGGCGCGAAGCAGCCGGTGCACCTCAATGTGTTCGCCGACGATGCCAAATCGCTGAAGGCCAGCGCAGAGCAACTGAAGGCGCACCGCGCGCTGGTGCAGCAGATGGACAAGCTGTACGGCGCACGCCATTTCGATCATTACGACTTCCTGCTGGCGCTGACCGACAAGCTGGGCGGCATCGGGCTGGAGCACCACCGTTCCAGCGAAAACAGCGGCGATGTGGGCTATTTCACCGAGTGGGACAAGAACTGGTGGGCGCGCGATCTGCTGCCGCACGAGTACAACCATTCCTGGAACGGCAAGTACCGCCGCGGCGCCGACCTGGCAACCGCCAACTTCAATGTGCCGATGGGCGACAGCCTGCTGTGGGTGTACGAAGGGCAGACCCAGTTCTGGGGCCAGGTGCTGGCCGCGCGTTCCGGATTGTGGAGCACCGACCAGGCGCGTGACATGCTCGCCAACGTGGCGGCGACATTCGATCGCGGGCGTCCCGGACTGGCCTGGCGGCCGCTGCAGGACACCACCAACGACCCGACCATCGCCCAGCGCCGTGGTCTGGCGTACCGCAACTACCAGATGAGCGAAGACTACTATTCCGGCGGGCAGATGCTGTGGCTGGAAGTGGAGGGCAAGCTGCGCGCGCTGAGTGGCGGCAAGCGCGGCCTGGATGATTTCGCCAAGGCCTTCTTCGGCATGGACAACGGCGCGTGGGACGTCAATCCGTACACCTTCGATGACGTGGTGGCCACGTTGAACACCATCGCCCCGGCGGACTGGTCCGGCTTCCTGCGCGAGCGCCTGGATGGGCATGGATCGCTGATCGGCGGGCTGGAAATGGCGGGCTGGAAGCTGGCTTACCGTGATACCCCGAACGAGGCCTTCAAGGCGCAGGAAACCCGCGCCAAGGCCGCACTGCTGACCTATTCCATCGGGGCTACCGTGACCGACGCCGGCGTGGTGGGTGACGTGGTGTGGGACAGCCCGGCCTTCAATGCCGGTCTTGCACCGGGCATGACCGTGATCGCCGTGGACGGACGCGAGTACAAGAGCGAGCGCCTGAAGGAGGTCGTGGCCGGCTCCAGGGACAGCAAAGCGCCGATCACCCTGCTGGTGAAACATTTCGACCGGGTAATGCCGATCAGCATCGATTACCACGGCGGCGCGCAGTACCCCGCGCTGGAACGGATTGCCGGCACGCGCGATGGGCTGTCCGCGCTGTGGAAGGCGCGCTGACCTCACCGTTGAGGCTCAGCCTGCCGCGGTAGCGCCGAGCCATGCTCGGCGAGCAGCATCCTGATCCATCTGCAAGGGTCAGCCTGCCCCGGTAGCGCCGAGCCATGCTCGGCGAGCAGCATCCTGATCCATCTGCACACGCGACGGATTGCCGGGATCGTAAAGAATCTGCAGCGTCTCACGTGGAATCGTCGCCAGATCAAGCAACGGCACGTAGCGCCGGACCACCGCGCGCTGCGGCTGTCCGCCCACATCGGTAAACCGCAGCTGGAACTCCACCTGCGGCTGTTCGTTGAAAAACGCACCGGTCTGCCGTACGTCGTCGATGATGGCAACGGTGCCCACGCCGCGATACTTCAGCGCATTGGCCGCCGCATCCGCTTGCAGCCGGCGCATCAACAGTCGTATGCCAACGACAAACACCCACAGCACCAGCGGACAGATCAGCAGCGGATGCCCAAGGCTTAAAAAGGTCCAGCCCAGTCCCTCGTTCTGCAGGTGCCATGCCACGCCGTACGCACTCGCGACCACTGCCACGAACAACACGCCGATCGACGCGCGCAGCCATAGCGTGCTGTGGTTGGTCTCCGGCGTGCCGCCTTCCAGGGACATGTTGGGATAGGGGCCGGGCGAACGGCTCAAACGGGCGGGCAGCGTGCGGCCGACTTCGTAGCGCCGCTGCATCGGCTTGCTGTCCACCAGCACGAGTTCATCGGTGATGGGCGTGCCAGACAGATTGTCGAAGGCCAGGCGCAGCCGCAGCTGCGGGAAACCGTCGACGCTGCCGGGCAAGCAGACCACCTGCTCGATAAGTGCATTGCGCGGCTCACCGCGGGTCAGGATGTCGTGCATCCGGCGCACCGAGCGCACTCCGGCGAGCACGAGGGTGTCTACGTAGACGTAGAGCAGGCCCAGCCACAGACCCACGGAGACGGCCAGCATCGTCAGCGCCCACGCCGGCGCGATTCGGGCCTCGAGCGGCACGGGGTAACTGGCTTGGCCGTACATCATCACGGGCACGCCGACGGCGAATATCAGCGCGAAGAACAGCAGGAATGCGCCCCACAACCAGAGTGGATTTTTCACGGCCATGTGAGGGAGTACAGGGGAGGGCAGCGTACTACAGGGGTGTCAGGGGCTTGTCGGGAATGGCATTGGGGCCACGCGCAGCTTGTGACGTTTGAGGGCACTATAAGGACGACACAGCAGGAGCACGGGACCCGATGAGAAGGACAGCGGTAATCGCAGGATGCGTAGTGGTTGTAGTGGCAATCGGCGGTGCGCTCTTGTTCTGGCGTGGCGATGCGCAGCCCGGGACGGTGTCGGCTGTTGAAGCGGAGCTTGCCGGCGGTGTTGCAGGCAGCGCAATGCCCGTCGCACGGCTCACGCCCCGGCAGCCTTCAGGCCGCCCCGGATCTTCCGCCTACGATCCAGCCATGCTGCAGCAGGTGGGTGCGAAGGCCTACAGCATCCACCGCCCCCCGGCGTGGCGGGCAGCCGGGGACGCGAAGCAACAGGTGCTCGCGCTGAAGCCCCGCTCGGACGCGGGTGACGGTCTTGCCACGTATGAAATCGAGCTCGTGGTGCGTGACTGCAGGAATCTGATCTCCGGGGAACCCGAAGCGAGCTGGCAGGCCATGCGGCGCGCCGGCATGCGACCCGATCCGGACTTCCTGAGCAAGCTGGAGGTGCGTTTGGGCGAGTGTGTCGCCCTGAGCCAGGACCCCGCGCTCTACCGGGCGCCATGGCTGGCGCGCGCGGCCGAGCAGGGTTCGGTGGAGGCGCAGTTGCTCTACGGCATCGACGTGCGAACGGCGGTGGGTGCGGCGTCGGCAGAGGAACTGGCTGAGCGCGAGGAGGACGTACTGGCGTGGCGTGAGACCTCCCTGCGCTACCTGCAGGCGCTGGCGGACGGCGGCAACGTAGAGGCGCTGTCAGGCTTGCAGAGCGTTAATGAACACGGTTACCGGACCGTCAAGGATCCGGTCGCGGCTTACGCCTACGGGCAGGTGCTGCAACGGCTGAGCCCCACGTTCTGGTCCGATGCGCTGCTGGCCGAGTCCCGCCAGGCCCTCTCCCTGGACCAGCAGCGGATGGCCGCTGAGCAGGCGGAAGCAATCTACCGTCGCTGCTGCATGCTGCCCGGGCCCAGTGATTGACCGGCTGTTCCCCAGCCCCTAGAATTACCTGCTCAGCCGGAATAGCTCAGTTGGTAGAGCGGCGCATTCGTAATGCGTAGGTCGTAGGTTCGATTCCTATTTCCGGCACCAGTTGTACGAAAAGCCCCGGCCTTGGTCGGGGCATTTTGTTTGTTTGCGTAGACAACGCCCTCCGGGCGCTCAACCCACTACCCGGTTGCGTCCGCTCTGTTTGGCGGCATACAGGTGGTCGTCCGCAACGGCGAGCAGCGCGTCGAAGTCCGGATTTCCGCTGATGCCCGCCGCAACCCCTGCGCTCAACGTGGCGTTGACGGGCTCCTCCCCGACGGTCCGTGCTGCCTGTTCGAACGCCGCCCGAAGCCTTTCTGCTGCCTCTACCGCTCCGGCATGGTCCACGTCCGGGAGCACGCACAGGAACTCCTCGCCGCCTAGCCGGAATACCCAGTCCTTCTTCCGCAGGGAAGCCTCCGCGACGCGCGCGGCCAGCACGATGACCTGGTCACCGATGGCGTGCCCGAAACGATCATTGATGCGCTTGAAGTGGTCGATATCAAAATAGATCAATGCGCGGGAGCGTCCAGTGGACCTGTCGCCCCGTTGCCACGCCGCCTTGCGATCTTCCAGGAATCGGCGGTTATACAGGTTCGACAGAGGATCGCGGATGGAGGCCTCGTAGAGTTGCTGGGCGGCCCGTTCCTTGCTCATCGTCACCATCAACGCGCTGGCGAGAAGTACTTCGATGAGGATCTGCGCATTGAAGAACACGACGGCCCACGTTTCAGCCGGCGCAGCACCAAGGGGTTGCGGCAGCCATACGGTGAAGGGCAGCGCCAGCACGGCCAGCGCGCTCGCCACCAGGAAGACCATGCCGAGCGACCGCCGCGATGGCAGACCCGGATCCTGTTCCCGCAGCAGCTGGTAGGCAGGCAGCCCGGTATACAGCGCAACCAGGCCGATGCGCAGGGTGGCGTTCAGCGCCTCCATCCCCAGCCGGTCGAACCACACGAACGCGGCAGCAAGCCAGGCCAGCGATGGCAGCAGCAACCAGCCCCATCGTGCTTTGTGCCCGAAGAACGCGCGTACTGCCTGCCAACCGAACGCGAACGCCAGCGAGATGAAGAAGGCCCCCAGATGCAGCCCCGTTTTGCCTGGAAACGCGCTGGGATGGACCAGGAAAGCGCAGCCGATCGCCCCCGCGGCGAAGGGAGCCGCGAACCAGGCGATGCGTCGCCCGGTCGGCCGCACAGCCCCCAGGAGCACCGCGATGAGCAGGAGGACGACCGCGCTGTAACCGAGGAGGGTGGGGATGTCGACCATCAGTTGGCTTGATAGGGGGCGCGGTGCTGCGCCGTTGCGATCCGGGTGCTGGCAGCCGGTGTCGGAAATCCTGCTGGACGGGCAACGATCGCCGTGTTGCATTCAATGGGTAGAATACGTCGGCCCGATGGAGCGTCGGCTGAAGCCAGCGGGCGCAGCGGGCGATGTGCTCACAAGACGAGACGGGGACCTTCAATGCAGTCTGGCTCATCGGGGCAACACACGAAGATCCTCGTGGTGGAGGACGACCATGAGTTGCGCGACCAGATCCTGGTGCCGGACCTGATTGACATGGGTTTCGATGTCCAAGCGGCCGGCAGCGCGCTTGAAATGTATCGGCAGCTGATGAGGGGGCGCGTGGACGCCGTCGTGCTCGACGTTGGGCTGCCTGATGAAGACGGCTTCAGTGCATTGGTGCATCTACGGCAAAGCGATGACGTCGCTGTCGTGCTGCTCACTGGACGCTCGGGCAGTGCGGACCAGATCCGCGGACTGGACGGCGGTGCCGATGCCTATCTGGTCAAGCCGGTGGAAAGCGAAGTCCTGGCCGCTACGCTGCGCAGCGTGTTGCGTCGCCGTGGGCGGGAAACAGCCGGCAACGCAACCGCCACGGTGCTGAAAGCCTCCGGCTGGAGCCTGGCGCTGGATGGCTGGCGTCTGACCTCGCCGGCAGGAAAGCAGGTCCAGCTTTCGCACGCCGAGCTGCTGCTGTTGGCGGCGTTGATGCGTACCCCGGGGGCGCCGATGTCACGCGATGACCTGACAAAGAACATCGTCGCCCAGCTTCCCGAATTCGACCCCTATCGGCTTGAGATGGTCGTCCACCGGCTGCGACGCAAGGTCGAGGACGGCGGCGCGCAGCCGCTGCCGGTGCGTTCCATACGTTCAATCGGCTACGCCTGGGCCTCCTAGCCGGCTGGCTTCACCGTTTATTTCTTTTTATTTCACGCGATGAAAACATCCGTGATTGAGTGGTAAACAGTCGCTGCTTATAGTGCGCGCCTCGCAATGGGGCGCTCGGCAACTCGCCGCAGCATCGTGATTTCTCCCGCTCCGACCGCTGACACCAGCGGTGCGCTTTCGTGCGCGTGCGTGATCTTCGCAATTGGCTTGTGCCGCCGCACCAACAGGGGTTCCAAGGATATGGCTCGTCAGCTCGCACGCTCTCCGCAAGGGCGCTTCCGTCGTTGCTCTGGTTTCGGGTTCTGGTTGATGGTGCTGGTGGCTCTGGCGCCGCTGACCGCATTCGCCCAGCTCGCCCCGCGCCACAGCTTCAACGTCCGCGGCGATGTGGCCATGGTCGGCAACGCCCTGTTGACCTGCGCCACGTCCGGCACGGGCTCGGCGAACTGTGCCAGCCAGCGCATGAGCAACAGCACCGGCGGCAACGGCAACCGCGTGATGGAGTTCATCAACGTGGATGCGGAGGGACTCCCGTCCGCCGTGCCGGCGAACTCCTCCGCGGCCACCTTGAGCGTGCCGGCAGGCGCGCGGATCCGCTCGGCTGGCCTGTACTGGGGCGCGCGAGCGGGCAACACCGATGCCGCCCGGCGGACGATCCAGCTGCGGGTGCCTGGCGGGACCTACCGCTCGGTGACCGCCAGCGCTGCGGACCTGAACACCTTCAATGATCAAGGCGATACGAACGCCAACCGGCCCTACACCGCTTACGCGGACGTGACCGCGCTGGTCGCCGCGTCGGGCAACGGAACCTACTACGCCGGTGGGCTGACCGCCGTCACCGGGAACGGCGGTGGGCTCGGGAACTACGGCGGCTGGGCGTTGATCGTCCTGTACGAAGACGACAGCAAGCCCTTCCGCCGCTTGATGGTATTCGATGGCAACGCCGGTTACGTCAGTGGCGGCAATGCACAGTCCGCCTCGGTGTCGGGTCTGCTGACGCCGGCAAGCGGTCCGTTCAATGCCTTCATGGGCGCCCTGGTGTGGGAAGGCGACGGCGACATCACCGGTGACGCATTCCAGTTGAGCGGCAACGGAAACGTGCTCAACGCAGGCGCTGTCAGCGACGCGCTGAGCCCCGCCAACAACTTCTGGAACAGCGGCATCACCCGGCTCGGTGAGCGCTTCACCAACAAGACGCCCGACTACGCCAATCAGTTCGCCGTCGATCTGAAGCTGGTCGACATTTCAAACAACGCAGCGAATGCGGCGTCTGCGCGCCCGCGGCTGGCCAACAGCGCCACCGGCGCCACCCTGACGTTCACCAGCACAGGCGATGCCTACTTCCCGCATGCGCTGGTGTTCGTGACGGACCTGTTCGTGCCCGATCTGGTCAGCTCGCTGGACAAGACGGTGCGCAACCTGACCCACCCGACCGGTCCGTTGCGGCGCGGCGACATTCTTGAGTACACCATCTCCTTCCAGAACAGTGGCCAGGACGGTGCGACGCGCACCACGGTCCGCGATCCGATCCCGACGCACACGGCGTTCGTGGCGGGCAGCCTGCGCGTCGTCTCGGATGAGGGGCGGGGCATCAGCAGCGGTGACAACCCGGCCGAGACCGATTCGGCTGGCGACGACGTCGCGGAATTCGACGCTGCCGGCAACCGTGTTGTGTTCCGCGTGGGTGCGGGCGCCGATGCGACCAATGGCGGCCTGTTGACGCCGGGGCAGGGCGCAACCCTGCGCTTCCAGGTCAAGGTCAGTGACACGGCGCCGGATACGGCGCAGATCATCAACAACGCCGAGGTCACCCACAACGGCCAGACCGTGGAGGTGCCCGACGACTACGAGGGACGCGCCTCGGCCACCATCGGCCCGGTCGAAGTGCCTGCCATTGCCGCGGTGGATTTCTGTCCGGCGGATGGGGGCATCTTCGGCGTGGTGAACGGAGCGGGCTTCCGACGTTTCGTTCCGGGCGCCAGCACCGACGGCGCCGTGGGCGACCTGGCCATCAGCCTGCCCGGCAACCTCAACGGCTTGATGGTGGATGCTGCGCGCAACCGCCTGCTGTTCCACACCCGGGCCAATGGCTCCGGCGGTGAAGTGTGGGCGTATGACGCCAACAACGGCGGCTGGTACCAGACCGGTGCGGTGATCGCCGCGGACCTGCCGCGCGCCGGCATGACGCGCGAAGGTATTGGTTACATGGTCACCGCCGTCAGCGGCAGGACCGCCCGCATGTATCGGCTGGACCCGGCGGGGACGTTTGGTTACACCCCCGGTGCCCCCACCACGTTGACCTACGACGTGGCCCCGTCGGATACCGGCTCGGGCGACATCGCCTTCGACCAGGATGGCATCGGCTGGCTTGTCGCCGGTTCGGATCTCTACCGGGTTGATGTGGACGCTGGCACGGCCACCCTGCAGCAGCGCTTCACGGGAGCGCCGAACGGTGCCTTCTATGCCGGCGCGGCGTTCGGCGCGGATGGCCGGCTGTACGTCGTGGTCAACGCGACGGGCAACTACTACGCGATGGACCTGGCAACCGGCACCATGACGCTGGCGGGCAATTCGTCCTTGGCCGGTGGCGGCGACCGCGGCCGTGACCTGGCCTCGTGCAGTTTCCCGGCGATCGCTCCGCCCCAGCTCCAGGTCGACAAGGTGCTCGGCGCCGTGAACGGCGACGTGCCGGGCTCCAGTGTGGCGCCGGGCGACGTGCTCGAATACGAGATCCGCGTCCGCCACGTTGCGGGTTCCCAGGCCGCCACCCTGTTTGCAGGCGATGTGGTCGAGGGCGTCCCGGCGAACACGACGTTCCTTCCGGCCGGCAGCGACTTCACGTGCAGCGCCGCCGTTTGTTCGAACACCAACGCGGTCAACATCACGGCCGGAGGCTCGGTCACGCTGCGCTTCCGGGTGCAGGTGGCGGCCACGGTGCCAAGCACGGCAACGGCGATCCGCAATGAAGTGGCCGTGCAGGGCAACACGCCCGTGGACTGTGCCGCGACCGGCAACGACTGCGAGGAGACCACGCCGCTCACGCTGACGCCTGGCCTCGCCTCGACCAAGGCGCTGAGCCTGGTCAACGGCGCCGCGCCCAGCGGAACCGTCGCTGTCGGTGATGTGCTGACCTATACGGTCACCGCGACGAACACGGGCAACATGGTGCTTCCTTCGGTCGTCGTGGCCGATGCACGCATCGTGCCGGCCAGCATCACCTGCACGGATCTGGCTCCCGCCGCTGCGTGCGTTCTGACCGGTGTGTACACCGTCACCCAGGCCGACGTGGACACCGGGCTGGTCCGCAACACGGCCACGATCACCACGCCGGGCACCGACGGGGTCTGCCCCGTCGGCAACAGCAACGCGTCATGCAGTCCCACCCTGGAAATCCCGGCCGACCCGGCGCTGCCTGCATTGACGATCGTCAAGACGGCCAGTGCCCCGGGCACGTCCGCCGTCGGTAACACGATCGCCTACAGCTTCCTGCTGACCAACACGGGCAACGTGACGTTGAACGCGCTGGCGGTCGTCGATGACAAACTTTCCACGCCCCCGGTGTGCCCGGTGACCACGCTCGCTCCGGGAGCGACCACCACCTGCACGGGCACCTACACCCTGGTCCAGGCTGATCTGGATGCAGGCCGCGTGGTGAACACGGCCCATGCGGAAGGCACGCCGCCGGCGACGCCCGGCAATCCGAACCCGCCGCGCGTGCCGAGCCCGGAAGACGAGGAGACCACGGACCTCACTTCGGCCCCGGCGCTCACCATCGTCAAGACCGCGGGCCCGCCCAGCGGCACGGCTGTCGGCAGCACCATCGCCTATTCCTTCCTGGTGACCAACACCGGCAATGTCACGTTGACCGGCATTGCCGTGGTCGACGACAGACTGTCCTCCGCGCCGGTCTGCCCGCTCAGCTCGCTCGCCCCGGGCGCGAGCACGATCTGCACCGCGACCTACATGCTGGTCCAATCCGATCTGGATGCCGGCCGCGTGGTCAATACCGCCTACGCCGAAGGAACGCCACCGGCCACGCCCGGCAATCCGACGCCGCCGCGCGTGCCCAGCCCGGAGGATGAAGAGACCTCCGTGTTGCCGGCGATGCCGTCGTTGACGCTGGTCAAAACGGCCGGATCGCCGAGCGGCAATGCCGTAGGCTCGACGATTCCGTACAGCTTCCTGGTCACCAATACCGGCAACATCACCCTGACCGCCATTGCGGTGGTCGATTCGAAGCTGATCACTGCACCGACCTGTCCCGTCTCCACGCTCGCACCGGGCGCGACGACCACCTGCACCGGCTCCTACGTGCTGACCCAGTCGGACCTCGACACCGGACGCGTGCTCAACACGGCCTACGCGGAAGGCACACCGCCGGCCACTCCCGGCAATCCGACCCCGCCGCGCGTGCCGAGCCCGGAAGACGATGAAACCACCGAGCTTGCGCAGACCCCGTCAGTGACGTCAGTGAAGCAACTGGCGGGCAATGCGGACGAGGACGCCTCGAGCACGGTGACCCTGGGCGACACGCTGACCTACGCGATCACGGTGACCAACACGGGCAATACGACGCTCGCCAGCGTCACGGTGTCCGATGCCCGCATCGTCCCCTCGACCACCACGTGTTCCAACCTGGCACCCACGCTCAACTGCGTGCTGACCGGCACCTACCGTGTCAGCCAGAACGACATGGACAGCGGCCTGGTCCGCAATACTGCCGTGGTGTCCACCCCGGGCAACCTGCCCTTGTGCCTGGCGGGCAACACCAGTGCGCTCTGCAATCCGACGCTGGACATCCCCGTGGACGCGCCAGCGCCCGCGCTGAGCATCGTCAAGTCCGCGGCTGCCCCGACCGGCAACGCCGTCGGCAGCACCATCGCCTACACCTTCGTGGTCACCAACACCGGCAACGTCACCCTGAGCGGCATTGCCGTGGTGGATGCCAAGCTGTCCGTGGCCCCTGTCTGCCCGGTCACCACACTGGCACCGGGTGCGGCCACGACGTGCACGGGCAGTTACACGCTGGTCCAGGCCGATCTCGATGCAGGCCGGGTGGTCAATTCGGCGCATGCCGAAGGAACGCCGCCGGCGACGCCTTCCAACCCCAATCCGCCGCGCGTGCCGAGCCCCGAGGATGAAGAAATCACGCCGTTGCAGGCGACGCCAGCACTGACGATCGTCAAGACCGCGGGCACGCCCAGTGGCAACACCGTGGGCAGCACCATTGCGTACTCCTTCCTGGTCACCAACACCGGCAACGTCACGGTCACCGGCGTTGCGGTCGTTGATGACAAGCTGGCGCAGGCAGCGCTTTGCCCCACCACCACCCTGGCCCCGGGCGGAACCACCACTTGCACCGGGACCTACACATTGGTCCAGGCCGACCTGGATGCGGGCCGGGTGGTGAACGTGGCGCATGCCGAAGGCACGCCGCCGGCAACGCCGGGCAATCCCACGCCGCCGCGCGTGCCGAGCCCGGAAGACGAAGAGACGACCGACCTGCCGTCGGCCCCGTCGCTGTCGATCGTGAAGACCGCTGGAACGCCGTCGGGCGCCACGGTCGGCAGCACCATCGCCTACACCTTCGTGGTGACCAACACCGGCAATGTCACCCTCAACGACATCCGCATCGTGGACGCGCAGCTGGCAGTGGCGCCGGTCTGCCCCACGACCACGCTGGCCCCGGGTGCCGCCGTTTCGTGCACGGGCAGCTACACCTTGAGCCAGCTCGACCTCGATGCGGGCCGGGTAGTGAACCGTGCGCATGCAGAAGGCGTGCCGCCGGCGACCCCGGGTAATCCCAACCCGCCGCGCGTGCCCAGCCCGGAAGACGAGGCGACCGTGGACCTGCCGGCGGCACCGTCGCTGAGCATTGAAAAGACGGCGGGTCCGGCCAGCGGCAACGCCGTGGGCAGTACCATTGCTTACACCTTCCTGGTCACCAATACGGGCAACCTGACGTTGACCGCGGTCAACGTGGTGGACAGCAGGTTGGCCACTGCACCGAACTGCCCGGTTACCTTGCTGGCGCCTGGTGCAAGCACGGTCTGCACGGGCAGCTACACGCTGGTCCAGGCCGACCTGGATGCGGGGGAAGTGGTCAACACCGCCCATGCCGAAGGCACCTCGCCGTCAACGCCGGGCAATCCGGGTTCCGGCCGCGTCACCAGTCCGGAAGACACGGTGCGCACCCCGGTAGCGCAGCTGCCGGCACTGGAATCGACCAAGCTGCTTTCCCGCAACGCCGATGAAGACGGCTCGGGCGCGGTGAGCCTCAACGACACCCTGACCTACACCATCACCGCCACCAATGCCGGCAATACCACGCTCAAGGACGTGGTCGTGACCGACAGCAGGATCACTCCCGCAAGCGTCACCTGCGCGGCCCTTGCGCCCGCAGCGAGCTGCGTACTGACCGGCACCTACCAGGTCAGCCAGGCAGACGTGGTCGCAGGCAACGTGCGCAACGTGGCGGCCGTCGCCACGGCAACGCCCGGTCTGTGCGAAGCCGGCAATGACGATCCGATCTGTTCGCCGAGCCTGGACATCCCGGTGCTCGCCTGGGACATCGATGCGGTGGATGACCGTGACCGCACGCCGCAGAACACCCCGGTAACCACCCCGGTCCTGCAGAACGATCTGCTCGACGGCAGGGCGGTCGACCCTGCGACGGTGCAGGTCAGTGAACTGCTCCCGCCGACCAACGGTTCCATCGTGGTAAACGACGACGGCACCATCACGTATACGCCGAACCCTGGTTTCTGGGGCGAGGACAGCTACGAGTACCAGATCTGCGAGCGCGCCAACCCGAGCAACTGCACCACCGCCCGCGTGGTCATCGCCATCGATCCCAATCGGGTCGAAGCGATCGACGATGCAGGCCGCACCGAGCCGGGTGTTCCCCTGCAGCTGGTCGTGGTGGGCAACGACCGCAGCCACGGCGCGCCGCTGGATCCGGACTCCGTGTTGCTGATGACGCCGCCGGCGAACGGCAGTGTCACGTGCGCGGCAGGCAGCTGCAGCTACACGCCGACGGCCGGTTTTGCCGGCACCGACACCTACGTCTACCGGGTGTGCGATACGTCCTACCCCACGGCGCTGTGTGCTGACGCAACCGTTACGGTGGACATCGAAGGCACGGCCTCGCTCCGGCTGACGAAGTCGACCACCTCGCGCGACATCAAGACGGGCGACCTGGTCCGTTACAGCGTCACGATCGAGAACGTCGGCACGGTGGATCTCACCGGCGGCAGTGTGCTGGACACCCCACCGGCTGGTTTCACCTACGTCGAAGGCTCGCTGGCTGCCAGCGACGCTCGATCGACCGTCGTTGCGAGTGGCTTCAACCCGATCCGCTTCGACGGGATCGATCTGAAGGTCGGCGACCAGATGACCCTGGTCTACCTGATGCGGGTGGGCGCAGGGGTACAGCGGGGTGTGCAGATCAACCGTGCGCAGGCGCTCGATGGGACCGGACAGCCGGCGTCCAACGTGGCCACGGCGGAAGTGGTGCTCGATGCCGATCCGCTGCTGGATGAAAGCCTGGTGTTCGGCACCGTGTTCGACGACCGCGACGGCGATGGCTGGCAGGACAGCGCGGCATTGACGGGCTTGAAGGTGCAGGGCGGCTTCGCTGCAGGCGACTACGTCGCGGGATCGACCCTTGTCGACAATGGCGATGGCGCCGGTCTGACGCCGGTCGCCGATGCGAGCGCCCCGTTGTTGCGCGGCCTGTCCCTGGGCCGCCTGAGCGGACGGCAAACGGTGGCTGACCCGACGGAGCGCCACGCGGTGGTGATTCGCCAGCGGCTGCGCACCGCAGCCTTCACCGACGACTTCGTCCTCGAAAGCGACCAGGGCATCCGCGTGCGCATGGCCGCCGATGGCAGTACGCGCATCGAGAGGCGGGGCGATGCAGCGAAGGGGCTGACGGCTGCAGCGCCAGTGGTCGAGCGCCGCTCCGTCGTCGAGGGCAACGAGGTCGTCGTGGATTACATCATCCGCAACGAAGGCATCGATGAGCGCGGCATTCCAGGCGTCCGCCTGGCGTCGGTGGAAGGGCTGCTGATCGAGACCGACCAGTTCGGCCGCTACCACCTCACCGGGGTCGATGGCGGAGCGTGGACCCACGGGCGCAACTTCATCCTGAAGGTGGATCCCTCCACGCTGCCGGCCGGTGCGGGGTTCACCACGGCCAATCCGCTGCTGCGGCGGGTTACGCCGGGCGTACCGGTGCGCTTCGATTTCGGCGTGCGCATGCCCGAACCGATCCGCGCCGACGCGCAGGCGGTGGAGCTGGAACTGGGCGAGGTGCTGTTTGCCCCGGACAGCGCAGTCGTGCGGCCACACTATGGCGCGGTGCTCGAGAAGATGGCCGCGCAGGTCGAAATCCACGGCGGCGGAGATGTGCTGATCCGGGGCGACGGCAACCAGGCGCTGGGCTACCAGCGCGCGGTTGCGGTACGCGACGCGCTGGTTGCACGGCTTCGGCCAGAGGTGGCTCAACGCACCTCCATCAGCGTGCGCGGTGACCTCGGCGATCCTGCCAGTCGCTCGCTCACGCTGCAGGGTGCCGACACGCTTCTTGGGACCGTGCTTTTCGATACCGACAAGGCCGAGATCAGGCCGGAGTTCGGCCCGCTGATGGAGCAGGTAGCGGTGGCCGTCGCGCAGGTGAAGGGTCGCGTGATTGTCACCGGCCATACCGATGTGCGCGGTTCGCACGCCTACAACAGGCAACTCGGGCTGCGCCGTGCCCAGGCTGTGCAGCGCGCCATTGCGGCGAACCTGCCGCCCGGGACGGTCCAGGCAGTGAACGTGGAATACAACGATGACCCGGCAACCCCTGCCGAGCACGGTCGCTGAGAAGGAACAGGGGACAGCCATGAAAATTCAAATGAAGCTGCTGGATTGCGCGCTCATCAGCCTGCTTGCTGGCGGAATGGGGCTGGGAACGGCCTACGCTCAGGAACGGGCCGCCGACTGCACGGACAGCGGTTGCCGCTCCGAAGACGGAGTGCTCTTCCAGCTCCGCACCCGAAGCTACGACGAGCCCGTGACGCGCGGAACAGCGCCGGACTCGTGGTCTCGGGCGCTGGCGCCTGATCGCCGGGTGCAGGTGGCGTTGGCGCAGCCGGGTCGCGCCGTCGCCAGTGGAAAGTTTTCCATCGATCTGCCGAACGGTGGCGCGGTCTGGGCCACCGAAGACCCCACGCTGGGGCAGCCGACGCTGTCCATCTCGGCGCCGTCGATCGTGGCCTTCGACGGGACCCGCGTGACCAAGCCGGTCCAGTTCTACGTCCGCAGCAACTACCCGCGTTTCATCGACCGGTACGAGTTGAGCATCCATCGGGCAGAAGACGTGGACCTGATCGAGCCGCTGGCCCGCGTGCCGCTCGCGGTGGCTGCCGTGTCGAGCGGCGAATGGAACGGAGAGCTGCCGGGCCGGTACCGTTACCGGGCAGGGGACGAACTGGTCTACGTGCTGCGCGCCTACGATGCAGAGGGGCGCTTTGATGAAACGCAACCGCGTCAGCTGCAGTTGGTTCGCCCTGAAGAGGCCGAGCGCGGTGCGGTCGCGCTGCGCCAGAGCGTGGAAAAGAGCATGGGGACCGCGCTCACCACCGAGCAGGCGCAGCAGCAGAGCCTGCTTGACGAGGTCTTCGCGGTCGATGGCCTCCGTCAGCAGAACATCCCGATCCACGGCTCCCGCATCCGGATCAATGGACGCAACCTGCCCGAAGGCCTGGGCCTGAAGATCAACGGCGACACCTACCCGGTGGACATGGAGCGCAAGTTCGTTGCCGAGTACCTGTCCCCGATCGGCTTAAGCTCGTTCCTGATCGAGCTGGAAGGCAAGGGCGAGCCGATCCGCAGCACGCTGGATGTCGATGTCACCGGGCGCTACCTGTTCGGCGTGGGCATGGCGGACGTGACGGTGTATCAGAACAAGGTGGGCGGCTCCGTCGACGCAACGGCGGTGAACGAACGTTACGCCGATGATGTGATCAGCGATGGTCGCCTCGCGTTCTATCTGAAAGCCAAGACCCAGGGGCGTTACCTCATCACCGCACAGGCCGATACGACCGAGCGTGACCTGGAAGCACTCTTCACTGGATTCACCAAGGCAGAGCCCACGGACATTTTCCGCCGCCTTGATCCGGACCTGTACTACCCGGTGTATGGCGATGATTCCAACGTCCACCGGGACGTGGATACCATGGGCCGGTTCTACGTGCGGATGGACTGGGACAAGAACCAGGCCCTGTGGGGCAACTTCGCCACCGGCATCACCGGCACCGAATACGCGCAGTACGTGCGTTCACTGTACGGCGCAGCCCTGGACTGGCGTTCGCGTGCAAGCAACGCGTGGGGCGATCCCGCGACCCTGCTGCGAGCGTTTGCATCCGAAGCGCAGACCGCACCGGGACACAGCGAGTTCCTGGGCACTGGTGGCAGCCTGTACTACCTGCGCCATGCGGACGTCCTGCCGGGCTCGGAGCGCGTCGTGCTGGAGATCCGCGACCTGACCACGGGCCGGGTGGAAAGCACGGTATCGTTGCAGCGCGGCGCGGATTACGAGATCGATGAACTGCAGGGCCGCATCCTGTTGACGCGTCCGCTCGCGCAGGTCACCCGCGAGAACCTGCCCTCGATAACGCGCGATACGCCGCTGGACGGCTATCAACAGCGCCTGGTCGTGGATTACGAATGGGTGCCCTCCGAGTTCGATGCCGAGGACATGACGGCGGGCCTGCGGGCCAAGCACTGGTTCGGCAACCACGTGGGCGTGGGCGTCACCCAGGTCAACGAGAACCGCTCGGGCGAAGACTATTCGCTTTCCGGTGCGGACCTGACGCTGCAGGCCGGCAAGGGCACCTTCCTGAAGATCGAGCACAGCCGCACCGAGTCGAGCAGCGCACCGCTGTTCTTCTCCGACAATGGTGGCTTCACCTTCCAGCGCATCGACGGCGCCGGACCGCAGAGCGGTGAAGCCACGGCGGTCGAGGGCCGCGTGAACCTCAAGGAGCTGGGCTGGACCGCCCAGGATTGGAGCGCGGCCGCGTGGTGGCGCGAAGTGGGGGCGGGCTACTCGATCAGCCGCTACGACACGGCAGCCGATGTCACCGAATACGGCGCGGAAGTGCTGGGCCAGGTCCATCGGGACATATCGCTCTACAGCCGAGTGAGCCGCGCCGAGCGGGGCAGCGAAGCACTGGAGCAGGCGCAGGTGACCGCACAATGGCGGATCGGCGATTTCGATGCACTGACGGCCGAGCTGCGACGAACCGATGAAGAGCGCGCCAGCGGCAATGCTGCTGGAACCCTTGGCGCACTCAAGTACACCCGCCGCGTTGGTACGGCTCTGGACGTCTACGGTGTGGCGCAGGTCACGCTCGACGATGACCATGGCAACTACGCCGACAACGATGCGTACACGCTGGGCAGCAAGTATCTCTTCGGCGACAGCTCGACCGTCGGCCTGGAGACGACCCGGGGTGACAGGGGAGATTCCACCCAGGTCGATGCCGAATACCGCGTCAACGCGCAGCAGAGCCTGTATGGCAGTTACACCGTTTCCACCGACAGCACGGGCTACGATTCATTGTTCAACCCGCAGCGCCAGTCCGGCTGGACGGCTGGCCAGAGGTGGCGCCTGTCCAACCAGGTGAACGTGTTCAACGAGAGCCAGTACCTGAAGAATCCGGACGAATCCGGCCTGGCGCACACCTTCGGCATGGATTTCTATCCGGCACAGGGCTGGAACCTCGGCTTCACGCTGCAGGACGGCGAGCTGGTGAACAACGATGGGGGACAGGTCGATCGGCGCGCGGTGAGCGTGTCGGGCGGGCGCACCTCGGTGGAGACCGATTGGCAGAGCAAGCTGGAATGGCGGCGCGACACCGGTGCCGAGCGCCGCGAACAATGGGTGCTCAGCAACCGGCTGACCCACCGCTTCAATGACAGCTGGCGCATGGCAGCGCGCCTGAACTGGTCGGACACCGACGACGAGCTCGATCCCACGCAGGGAGCCCGCTTCATCGAGGGCAACGTCGGCTTCGCCTGGCGCCCTTGGGAGAGCACGCGCTGGGGCGTCTTCGGGCGATATACCTATCTGTATGACCTCTCCACGCTGGGGCAGGTCAACGGCATGAACGTGGACCAGAAAACCCAGGTGGTTTCCCTGGAGGGTGTTTACCGGATCGACCAGCGGTGGGAAATCGCGGCAAAGGTGGCCCAGCGCGAGGGCGAGGTCCGCATGGGCCGGGGCGCCGGCCCGTGGTTCGACTCATCAACGACCTTCATGGCGGGGCAGTTGAGGTATGACCTGTTGCAGTCATGGCATGGGTTGGCCGAGTACCGCACGCTGCAGGTGAAGGACGGCGGTACCCGCCAGGGTTGGCTGGTCGGCCTGGACCGGGACGTCGGCAAGAACTTCCGCGTGGGGGCAGGCTACAACTTCACCGACTTCAGCGATAAGCTCACCGACTTCGACTACGACCACCGCGGCTGGTACCTCAACGTGGTGGGCACTTACTGAGCTGCATGCAGACCACTTCACCCGGGCACGGACCCTCCAACGAACGTCGCGACGGTGCGCGGCGATCCATCGGGCGCGGCACGCTTTCCGTGCTGGCCCAGCCTGTCCGGTGGCTGCGGAACGTGCCCGTGGCCGATCCGGTGGACCTGCGCAACGCGCCGATGCTGCAGTTGGTCCTGCTGCTGCTGGGTGGGCTGCCGCCGCTTGCGTGGGCCTACCGGGCGTTTGCCATGGACGTGCCGTGGCGCGAGGGAGAAGTCGGCAGCATGGCCTTGAGCCTGCTGTTGAGCGTCGTCGCGCTGAGCGGGTTCGTGCTGGTCCGGATGGGGCACTTCCGCTGGGCGGCCTATCAGCTGCTGGCCGTTTTCGCAGTGTCGGTATGCCTGTCCTATGCCGGCAGCGGGTTCGGCGCACAGCGCTTCGAACAGCCGGTGCTGACCGTCTGCATGGTCATTGCAGCCCTGGTCGTCGGCCGTGCTGCGCTGTGGGGGGTCACGGCGGCCATCTGGATCGCGTTCGGTCTGGGGGTCTGGTCTGAATGGTCTGCCGATGGCTCGGCAGCGCTTGTTGTCGATGGGATCATCAGCGGGGCGATCTTCCTGCTGATCGCCGTGGTGCTTGATCGCGCCAGCTCGGCACTGCGACAGAGCCTGGCCGAAGCGAGGGCGAAGGGACGCGAGGCGAACGAGGCCTACGTGCGGCTGCAGGGGGAGGTGGAGCAGCGACGCAAGGTGGAGCAGCAGCTGGTCCATGCCCGGAAAATAGAGGCCGTGGCACGCCTGGCGGCGGGGCTGAACCATGATTTCAACCACCTGTTGTCACTGATCCTGGGCTATGTCCAGCAGGCAAAGCGCGGCCAGACCGCAGAGAAAGTGGCGGGCTCGCTTGCAGGCGCCGAGAGCGCCGTGCGCAAGGCCGATGCACTGAGCCGACGGCTGCTGACGTTCAGCCGGCAGAATGATCCGGTCATCGAGCGCCACGAACTGCGCGAGGTGGTGGACGAGCTGGCGCCGCTGCTGCGCCAGACGGTGTCACCGGGCGTGCGTGTACATACAGACATCCCGGCAGGGCTGTGGGTGGAGTTCGACCGGGATCAGCTGGGACTGATCCTGCTGAATCTGTTGAGCAACGCGGACGACGCGATGAGCGGGACGGGAGACGTCCAGCTGGTGGCGCATGGCACCGCCAATGAAGCCTGGCTGGTCTGCAGCGATTCGGGCCCGGGAATCGCGGCCGAGCTGCAGGATGCGATCTTCGAACCCTTCGTCACCAGCAAGCCGGCCGGGCAGGGTACCGGCCTTGGGCTGGCCATGGCCCGCGACCTCATGTCCAGCCAAGGCGGCAGCATCGCAGTTGAAAGTGAGCCGGGCCGCGGCGCCACCTTCCGCCTGTGCTTCGTCCGGTCTGCAGGCAGCGCGGCGTGAGCGGATCCTGATCCCCGCGCACGAATATAGGAATTGCCAACGGTTATTTAAGCGTGGCGACGTGACGTGAAACAGTGGGCCTTCGTTCACGGTCACCCACGGAGTCCGCCCACCCATGTCCACCGCCCGTTCCGCGTCGCCGTTCAAGGTGTTCGGCGCGACAACCTTGTCCGCCATGCTGCTGCTGGCAGCGCCGCTCGTTTCCTCAGCGGCGGACAACGGATCGCCGCTGCGCAGCTACCTGGCCGCCAAGCGCGAGGCCATCCAGGCGCAGTCCGCGCAGCCTGCCACGCCCATCGCGATCCACGCCAAGGTCACGGCCGAAAGCCGCTCCGGCGTACGTCGCCTGCGCATCGGGCCCACCGGCGAATTCCAGTACATCAGCGATAGCGGCCGCAACTACGCCGGCTACAACCTCGGCGCCGGATCCTGGGACTCGCTGGTCGGCACGCTGGCAAGCTCCGTTGCCGATGAGTACATCGTGCAGGCGGCCGAGCAGAATGTCCCGCTTGATGCGCTGGACGTGGTGTTCACCAGCATTCCCGAACGCAAGAGCGAGAGCCTGGCGTATCCGAACAATCTCTCCTATGTGGCGTACATCGATTCGCCTGCCACCGACGCGCAGCTGCAGGCGCTGAAGCGCGCGGTGCACGAAGAATCCTCGGCCATCGACCTGGTAACGCGGCCGCAACAGGTCAGCCATGCGGTGGTCGAGTACATCCATAGCGATGCGGCGCGCGACCCCAAGCTACCGCCGGGTCTGCGCGATTTCATCACCGAGGAGAAGCGTCCGGCGGTGCTGGCCAGGCAGGTCAAGCCGGCCGCTGGCAAGGACAACCCGGCCGAGCCGCAAACCCTGGTGGCGCGCGCCCATGTCGAACCGCGCACCGGCCTGCGTCGGGTCTTCCTGGGCAAGGACGGCTATCACCAGCAGCTGCACGACAGCGCGCCCGGCCTTCTCGGCTATGGACTGGCACCGACCGTGGAAGAGCACCTGCTCGGCGTGACCGGTACCTGCCTGACCCACATCTTCGAGGTGCAGGCCGCTGCGCGGAATGTGCTGTTGGATTCGCTGGAGCTCACCGTTGATGGTCAGCTGAGCCCGCGTTTCGGCAGCAACATCCGCTCGCCGGCACGCTACAGCGACATCCGTTACAAGGTGCGCATTGAATCGCCGGCATCGGAACAGGACATCGACGCGCTGCGCCAGTCGGTCGAGGCCACGTGTCCGCTCTACAACCTGGTCAAGGACGAGCAGAAGCTCGAAGGCAGCATCGTCCGCGGCGCCTACGCCGAAGCGACGAACCAAGCGCGATAACGCACGCCGCGATCCATCCGGCAGTGCCATTCAGCCATCACCTGGGGATATTCGATGAGTCGAACGCTTCGTTCGCAGTTGACCGCGACACGCCCGCACCATGCCCTGCACGGGCCCCGTCCTCGTCGCGGTCGGTTGGCCTTCGCGTTGTGCACCCTGCTTGCGCCGGCAGCGTACGCTGCCGAGGAAACGGGCGCAGTGGCTGGGCAGTCGCAGGGTTCGAATGCCCGCCTGCTGGACAAGGTATCGGTGCTTGGCTCGCAGATCGCCGGGGGCGGCGCGCAGGCCGCGCTGCCGGTGGTCGCGGTGGACCGCGAGCAGATCGACGCCACGGGGGCGACCAACGGCAACGAGCTGTTCCGCAGCCTGCCGCAGTTCGGTGATGTGGCCGTCAGCGAGAAAGGCACCACCAACGCAGGGCGAAACTCCAATGTCGCGCGCGGTGACGTGGGCTCCATCAACCTGCGCAACCTGGGCGCCAAGTACACGTTGCTGCTGATCAACGGTCGGCGCACGGTGCAGCACCCGATCAGCAACAGCGGTGACGACACGACCTACAACGCCAATGCCATTCCGACCTTCGGCCTGGAGCGCGTCAACCTGCTGCTGGACGGTGCGGCGTCCATCTACGGGTCCGATGCCGTGGCGGGCGTGGTCGACCTGGTAACGCCGAGCAACCTGCCCAATGGCGGGGGCATCAAGCTGAACTACGGCAAGGTGGCGGATGGGCATCGCGAAGACATCTCGCTGGATGGCTATTTCGGCAGTGATTTCGCGCAGGGGCGCGGCAATATCTCGGTGCTGTATGGCGTTTCCAAGCGCACGGCGCAGCGCAATTCAGATGCATGGTTCACCGCTACTGATGGCCGCCGTCCCCTCGGCGATGGCACCAGCGTGCCGGATCCAGACGGCACCTCGGGCTTCAGCACACGAACGCCGTGGGGTCATTTCGATACCTATGCCGGCAGCCGGCGTACAGGCAGCTGGCACGTGGATCCAGCCAGCGGCGCGCTGGTGTCAGGCGCGGTACCGACGCGCTATCACTACGATTCGGCGGCCGAGCCGGGCATCACCTCGGCACCGTCCATCAACAAGGGAAATGTCTTCGCCAGTGGACGCTTCGATGCCACCGATACCCTGCAGCTGTTCGGTGAGCTGGGTTACTACCGGGCGACTTCCGAATCCTGGGTGAGCAGCGAGTCGGGCTTCGGTGGTGACGGCTTCCTGCTGCATATCCGGCCGGACGCCTATTGGGTACCGGACGCCCTGCGCGGCGCCGAGGCGATCCGGCTGCTCAACTACCAGTTCGCGGATTCAGGTATTCGCAGGGTCAAGGTGGATAACGATCAGTCGCGTGTACTGCTGGGCGTGCGCGGTTGGACCGACGGCGGCTGGAACTGGGAAAGCGCGCTGCTGTATTCGCGCGCACGCAGTACCGACACGCAGCAGGGCGGACTGACCGATGCCTTCGTTACTGCGGTGAACCGTACCGATGCCGGTGCCTACAACCCCTTCAGTGGCGGCGATCCGGCCAGCATCCGGCTGGGCGATGCCACGCCCTACGACACCTCGGCGTTCATTGGCGAGGCGACCCGCGAAGGCACCACGGAGCTGGCGCTGTGGGATTTCAGGATCAACCGGTCCGATCTGTTTACCTGGTACGCCGGTGACATCGGCCTGGCGGCGGGTGTCGAGTACCGCTACGAAAGCCGTGAGGATGACCGCGACGAGAACATCGATGGCAGTCGTCCCTATACGGACTGGTATACCGGTACGGTCGCGGCCAGCAACTTCTTCACCCATAGTCCCCGGCCGGATGTCCGCGGCAGCCGCAACGTAAAGTCGGCCCTGATCGAACTCGCCGTGCCGCTGGTTTCGCCCGCGCAGGGCATACCGCTGGTGCAGTCACTGGACCTGCAGCTTGCCGGCCGCTGGGAGGACTACAGCGATGCCGGCAAGGTGGCCAAGCCGAAGCTGGCCGCGGCCTGGAAAGTAAATGACAGCCTGTTGCTGCGCGGCTCGGTCAGCGGCGGTTTCCGCGCACCGGGACTGGAACTGGTGAACTCCCCGCCGACCTACGGGTTTGGCTTCAACAACGATGCGATCCGCTGCCACGCGCTGATCACCAAGGGCGCCCAAACCGACTACAGCGCCTGCTTGAATGCCTACAGCAGTGGCTCCTCGGTCAAGCCGTCGGTGAGCGCGGTGACTTCATACGGCGATGACGTGAAGCCGGAAACCACCCGGCAGTCGTCCTGGGGCGCGGTGTTCGAGCCGCAGTTCCTGCCCGACTCGCTGGGCTCGATCAGCCTGAGCGTGGATGCCTGGCGGGTGCAGGTAGAGAATCCGATCAATACCCTGGGTGAGGAGCTGTTGTACGACGCGTATCTGCGCGTGGTGGAAGGCGGCAGCAACCCGAACGTGGTGCGCGCGGCAGTGACGGCGGAAGACACCGCGTTGTTTGCAGGCTCCGGTCTTGCGCCTGCGGGCGTGGTGACGCACGTGTACAACCGCTATCAGAATCGTCGGCCACTCACCGCGTCAGGTGAGGATTACAACTTCACGTGGCGCCTGCGCGAAACGGCCTGGGGCAATTTCGCATTCCTGCTCAGTGTCAGCCAGCTCAAGGAATATACCCAGCAGAAGCCTGCCGAGGTGCAGCAGGTGGCCGCCGCGATTGCCAATGGCCAGTTGAACATCATCGCCCCAGACCTGGGCGCGGCCAACGAGGTCGGCATCAATGGGGCCAAGCCGGAATGGCGGGCCAGTGCGACCTTGATCTGGAACCTGCAGGACTGGACGGTCCGCTTGCGCGACGACTATATCGACAGCGTGACGGCCGGCGCCTATTCCGACCGCACCCCGTTCGTGGTGGGCTCGACCCAGCGCTGGGCGTTGTCGGTCAAGAAGGATTTCAACAGAGGCCGCCTGAAGGGAACGGCCGTGGAAGTGGGGGCGCGAAACCTGTTCAACGAAGAGCCGCCGCTGAACGCCACCGGCAGCTACCTGAGCGCGCTGCACGAGACCTACGGACGTTACATCCACCTCGGTATCTCCAAGAACTGGTGACCTGCATGAAGAAGAACACGCTTGCCTCTGTCCTTGTTGCCAGCCTGCTCGCGGTGGCGTGCAGCCCGCAGGATAAGCCTGCGGCGGAGACCTCCCCTGCGGCGACCACGGCGCTGGATTTCAAGAGCGAACACGCTGAGTGGGTGCATGAACGCGCCGCGGACCTGGGCAAGCCGGATGGGTGGACCAGCCTGATCGGGCTGCATTGGATCGCAGCGGGAACGCAGAGCGTAGGCGGCGCTGAAGGAAACGCCATCCGCCTGGCGATCGCACCGGACCGCCTGGCCGAGCTGGAGCAGCGCGCTGATGGGCTGTACGTCAGGCCGGTCGATGGGGCACTGATCACCGCCGATGGCAAGCCGGTGCAGGGGGAGGTGCGGCTGGAACCAGAAGGGAAGGGCGGTGGCACCAAGCTGTCCTATGACGAGGGCAAGGGGCAGATCACCGCGATCAAGCGCGGGCAGCGTCTGGCCCTGCGCGTGCGCCATGCCGATGCACCGGCGCGCCGGCATTTCGGGGGCCTGGACTTCTTCCCGGCCGAGCAAAGCTGGCGTGTGCAGGCGCGGTTCGTGCCACACCCGGCCGGCAGGACGCTGCCGATCGTGAACGTGCTCGGCGAGGTCGCCGATACTCCGAATCCGGGCTATGTGGTATTCGAGAAACAAGGGCGTGAATGGCGGTTGGAAGCCCTCGGCGATCCGACGAAAAGCTTGAACCTGATGTTCCAGGACCAGACCACCAACCGCCAGACCTACGGCGTGGGGCGCTACCTGCGCACCAATGCGGTCGCGGCAGACGGCACGGTCACGCTGGATTTCAATCGCGCCTACAACCCGCCGTGTGCCTATACGGACTTCGCCACGTGCCCGCTGCCGCCGCCGGAAAACCGTCTGGCCCAGCAGGATGGTGACCGGCAGCGCGTGCGGCTGGCGGTGTTGGCGGGCGAGAAGAAATACGCCCTGGCGCAGCACTGACTTCCTTGATGCCGACGCATGATTGGCTACGGGCGGAAATCACCCACTCATCCGCACCCGATTCCGCCCGTCGGCCTTGGCCTGATACAGCGCCTCGTCCGCACGTGCCACCAGCTGTTCCAGCAACCTCGCGTCGCTGCCCGGCAGGGCCTCGCCCATGGCGCCGCCCACGCTGACCGTTACATCAATGCGCAGGCCGCCCACGTGCACCGGCGCGCCGGAAATCGCGTTGCGCAGGCGCTCGGCGGTGGCGGGCACTTCATCGGCGGTCGGTGCTGCCAGCAGCGCGATGAACTCCTCCCCGCCAAAGCGCGCGAACAGGTCACGCTCACGCAGTGTCTCGCGGCAGCGGCGGGCGACCACTTTCAGCACTTCATCGCCGATCGGGTGACCGTGGATGTCGTTGATCTTCTTGAAATGGTCGACGTCCAGCATCAACACCGCGACCGAGCGGCCGGTTGCCTCGCGCGCGGCGATGATCTGCGCGGAGCGCTCTTCGAAGTGCCGCCGGTTGGGCACGCCGGTCAGTGGGTCCGATGAAGCCAGGCGCCGCAGTTCGGCCGCCATCAGCAGGTCCGCGGTGATGTCGGTGAACAGCCAGATGCGGCCCTGTTCGCCATCGCCGCGCACCGGATGGGTATCCACCTCGAAGGTGCGCTCCCCCATCACCCAGTGCAGCGTCGTCGCAAAATTGAGGTTGCCCACCTGGGCGGCGTAAGCCTGCTCCAGCGCTTCATGGTTGTCGCAGCGCTGCCGCAACGCCCGCATCGGGGCAACGAGGTCAACGGCGCGATGTCTGCCGGGCTTCTGCCCCAGCAGTTCGGCGGCGCGCTGGTTTATCACCGTGCCCAGTCCATCACCGTCGACCAGCACGATGCCCGCAGGAACACTTTCCACCAGATCGATGAACTGGTTGCGCACGACGATGTCATGCACCGCGCCGCGTCGCGCCGAGAGAAGCTGCGCGACACTGGGGCCCAGCAATGCCATCGAGGCAGCGCACTGCTCGGGGCTGGCACCGGTCTTCCAGAGCAGCAGCAGGCCGCTTGATGGGGCGTCGTCCGACGGTGCAGGGATGAACAGCACGCTGCCCGCAGGGCCCCCCAGCGCGGTAAGAATGGACGTTGGCAAGCGGAAGCGCGAGGCGTCCACCGGCTGATCGTTCCAAGCGTGTTCCAGCATGCCACTGCGCGCGAGATTGAAGCCGGAGAACGAGGTCACGGGAGAGCCGGTAGACCATGCGACGCGGCCGTCGGTCTGCACTTCAACCACGATTGCCAGGTCGGCGCCGGACGCGGTACGTGCGAACTGGCTCAGGCTGACCAGGGCGTTGCTGTCGGCCATGTTCAACGGGCCGTCCGATCCAGCCGCTGTTGGAGGATCCGGGTCATTTCATCGGGCGCGGTCATGTGCGGAAGATGGCCCGATGCCTCGATGATGTCGAGGGTTGCCCCCTCGATGGCCTGGGCCAGCCAGTGACTGACGGCCACTGGCACGGCGACGTCGACCGAGGTCTGGACCAGGTGCACCGGGCGCGAAACCTGCGCCGCCAGTGCTCGGACATCCGAGGTGAAAATGGTGCGGGAGGTATTCAGCGCGATATCCGGACGCATCCGGAACAAGGCATTGGAAAAATCGGCGATGACCTCGCTGTCATCCACGCCGACCACCATCGGGGCGAAGCCGGCCACCCACGCCTGGTAATTCGCGCTCATGCTGTCGAACAGGTTTTCCAGGTCGTCCGGCTTGAACCCACCGGTGTAACCGTCGTCATCCAGATAACGCGGCGATGCCCCGATGAGCACCATGCGCTCGAACAGCTCCGGCCGCGCGATGGAGGCAAGCGCGCCAATCATCCCGCTCATGGAGTGCCCGATATAGGTGCAGCTCTGCACGTCCTGCTCGTCCAGGATATCCAGCAGATCGTCGGCATAGCCGGCCAACGAACCGTGCCGTTCGAAGTCGTAGGTTTCCGTGCCACGGGGGCCGGAGCCGGCGAGATCGAATGAAATGACCTCGAACCGCTGTTCGAACCACGGACGCAGGGCGGACCACGCGTTCTGGTCGGTGCCAAAGCCATGCGAAAGGACCGCGATGGGCTTGCCTGCACCGCTGCGGCGGCCGTTGAACCTTTCAAGACTTCCCACGACAAGGCACCCATGGCGTTTCGCAATTGGCGATAGTAGGCCACGGGAGAGCGGGGGTCCATTACGCCGGGGGCACGACGGGTGCGGCTTTCGCCCGAAGCGCCGAGCGCCGGTGGTTCCGGGTCGATGGGTTGAGCAGAGAAGTGCGGCTGCGCCAACAGGATTGGCATGCCGG
>Ga0265780_10001594_pt1 | contig 31628 bp, 33 predicted proteins | sample P1T30metagenome_FD_192432 | JGI IMG/M metagenome (GOLD analysis project Ga0265780, IMG submission 192432) | Plant litter microbial communities from East Loma Ridge, Irvine, California - P1 T30 | ecosystem: Environmental > Terrestrial > Plant litter > Unclassified | place: USA: California... | reverse complement strand
ATCACATAACAATGTCGCCCTCCACGCGCCTAGGAGGCAACGGTAAGTCCAACCCACCAACCGCCAACCACCCACGATAAACAAAACAAAACCAACGCCTCCCCACAGCCTTCAACCACTCCACCTCCAACGACTCCGAGCGCGAATACGACCGCCTGCGCGATCTAGCCCGCCACGAACAATCGCAACACCAATCCCTCGCAGCGCGCTCCCAACAAGCCTACCAAAGCGGCGACGGCGGCGCCGCCCACGACCTCTCAGTCCAAAGCAAATCCCACGCGGCCAAAGCAGACGAGTACAACAAACAAGCCTCGGAGTACATCTTCCGCGAAAACAACGCCGTCGGCCGCGTAGACTCGGATACCATCGACCTGCACGGCCAGTTCGTCGAAGAAGCCGAAGAGATCCTCGAGCAGCGCATCCGCTACGCGCAGCAAACCGGCCAAGGGCACTTGCACGTCATCGTCGGAAAGGGAAACCACAGCGTCGGGCATGTGCAGAAGATCAAGCCCAAAGTCGAGGCTATCTGCCGGGAATTGGGCCTGCAGTACAACACTGAGCACAACGAGGGCAGGATTTATATTGATTTGGGGCAAGGCGGGCATGGAGGGCAGCCGCCGCAGATGCCGCATTTCGATTATGGAAAGCAGCATCAGCCGCAGCATGCGCAGTACGGGCAGCCGCATCATACGACTGCGTACCCGATGTCGGGCGGGTATCCGGGCCAGCAGCAGATGCAGTATGGTGGGCAGCAACAACACCACCAACAGCAGCAGCAGCATCAACCGCAGCAACAGATGCAATACCAGGAGCCCGAGGGGCAGAAGGACGAGGGGATCAAGTGCTGTGGCATCAAGATCTGTGTTGTCATGTAAAGAAGGACTTGAAGAGGTTTTGGAGATTTGTTTTATTTTCGAAGTGGTTTGGAGAGAGGAGGATTTGCGATATTGGATTGATGATACCCGCTTCTTTCATGTGACGAGCACTGTTTGTTTATACAAACCATTTGGAGAATCTGGCGTACTTGTCATTCACATACATTCACACAACTCTGATATGGAAACAGGCTGGGCAATGGACAGGACCAAAGACCATCTCATGGATTGGCGCTCTGCATTCAATCATCCAGTCATCACTGCAAGAACCACTTCGGCACCTCAGGACCCCAGACAGCCAAAGACTCGTCTCCAGCCGCTCCCCAGCCAACAGGCGTATCTTTGTTCACCAGATCGCCGTCGGCATAGTGCTCGATCATGTTGCCCGTGGTGTCCCACCCTGTCAATCACTTCAATTAGCTCAATTCACCGCATTGTTACAAGACGACAACCGACAACGCAAAGGGTCGAACTTACAGTAATCAAACAACTGCGAGCCCAGAATATGCCTCCCAATCCCCCAAACGCTCTTATACTCCTTCCCAGCCAACCACTGATGGCCAAGGTGCTGCGTGTCATAGTCATGCACCTCAAAACTGCAATGATGCACATGCGCCGTAGCGTTCGAGCTCATGAAGAACGTATGATGGTCCACAGGCGTCTCCCCACGATCAATGTGCGCGAAAACCGCCACGTCCTTCGTCTTCTTCTTCGGCTTGCCATCCTCGTCCTTCTTCCCGTCTCCTTCGCCCGCCGGAACGTACAAGAAATCCGTCGGAGCGAAGTTGAAATTCCGAACGTACCACTCGAGCTGCGCAGGGAAGTCTTTCACGCACAGCCCGTAGTGGCCCAGCTTGTGCACCGCGGCCGGACCGGGAGTGAAGCGGTTGAATTTCCGCACTCGAGGTTTATCGTCGCCCTCGTAGTTGTAGATGACTTTCTCGGGGTAGTCGTGCTTGGGCGCGGCCTCGATGCCGTGCACAAAAGACACGGGGAAGCCTTCAGGATCGTGCAGAGTGACGATCCGACCTCCGCCAGGGGAGCCGGATCCAGATAAATCCTCGATGGGGCCCGCGCCGGCGATCTTGGAGGCTTTGAGCAGCTCGGCCTCGGACTCGACTTCGTAGGCGCCGCCGAGGAATTTCTTCTCGCCTTTCTGCGCGTAGTAGACGTACTGGTCGGGCCCGTAGCCGCGGTACCAGACGGCGTTGTCGGTGCGCTTAACGACGTGCATGCCGAAGTCGAGCAGGAAGGTTGTGATTTCGTCTAGGTCCGGGTGCTGGTAGCGCATGTGGGCCAGCTTGACCATTTGCACGCGCGCGGCATTGTCGATTCCTAGGCGGGAGTAGTAGGCTGCCAGGGGCTCTGATTCGTCGCCGATGGCTTGTTTGTCTGGGATCGAGGCGCCGTGGTTGGGCTTGAGGTCGAGCTGTTGCGTGGAGCCGTCGGCGGCGGTGAGGGTAACTGGTCGCAGGGTGTCGTGCTGGACTGCTTGGTCGGAGTGTGTTTCAGCCATGGTCGAAGAAAGAATGTACTGGATCGGAGGAGCATGTGAGTGTCAGGAGAGGTTGCGCCATCACTATTAAGTATGTAGTTATGTCGAGGTCCAGCGCCTTCTCATCTGCCGAAGTCATCGAGGAGGGGATGCGCTCATGCGGTGATGACGATCTCGGCATTTGTTTTCGACGGAGTCTGATGCCGATCCGGCCCACTCGGAACACGAGACATTACACCGCAGTGTCAAACGAATACGACCTTTTTACAGACATGAAACAGTGAGAAATCTCGTCGATTCAAAAACTATATAGACCCGCTGATTCTATACACCACGAAGGAGCTAATGGCTCTACCTCTACCTGTCTTTCCAGAGACATTATCCTATCCGTACTCCATGATGTTTCCCATCCTTTTCCCATCTCGCCATGCACTCATGTTCTATGTCCTTTCCGGACTGACTCCACGACTTCCATACCCACTGTCACCTTCGTCCCAACCACCGGCTCTCCTTGCTACAGACAAACAGCAGTCGACGATCCTCGATCTCTCGTCTTTGCTCAAAGCTGCACGTCGACCTGCAGATGTGCCGACCCAGACGCGCAGGCTGCATGCAACCTCTTCCAGCCCTTGCAGAGATGCTGCGGCTTGGCGGTCAGCGCTCAACACACGCAGAAGACGGAATGTACCGACTGCCGTGAGCAGTGTGAATCGATCTGGCGAGAGGTGCAATGATGTAAGTGCCCTGGCTGCGTTAGAGCGAGCTACTGGAGGCGCTGAAGTAGAAGATAGAGATATGAGTTTCGCCAGTGTCAGTGCTGTGCGGACCTCGGGTGAGGCAGGGGCGTGATTGACAAGGTTCACTGGACTGTTGAGCGATGTGACAGGCAAGGCGTTCAGGGCCGTCACGATGTTGTCTTCCCGGTTGCTGTTCGAGAGGACAGCTTTGGCTGCCAGTGTGCGCGCTTGTGTTGCAGATGCGGGAGGCGCAATGCTCATAGCCAAACGCAAGTAGTACTCGATGTCGAAGCGCGATCGACCAGTGCTGAGGGCATCGGCAAGAGTCTCGTCAACAAGAATGTTCGCATACCAAGCGGCGACAGCATCTAGAGGAGAGCGGATAGCGTGATCCTCGACGACACTGTCTCTTGCATCATTGGGTGCAAGGCTGTTTGCTGAAGGCTTATTCCACGCGAGATTCCAAGCACGCTGAATCATCTCGTCGCCAAGGACTTCATCACAGTCGAGCTCAACGAGTCGGGCAAGATGGTCGGGCAGCAGATCGACATCGTCCTCGAGTCCGGGACGGCCTTGTGCTCTTGCGTGAAGGAGTTCCTTTTGCTGCTTACGCGCCGAATCCCAATAGATCTTCCCGACTCTCTCGGTCAGTTGCTTGAACATGGCCAGATTGCCGTAGCCTGCGTTTGCAACCTCCCAGAAAAAGACGCGGAAGTGAACAGCTTTTTGCGCAAGTCTGGTAGGCGAATCCGGCAAGGTACCACTAGCCATCAATGTAAGTAGTAGGCGATAGTAGCTCACTTCGGCATCGCCACCAGCAAGCTGAGCGTCAATAGCGATATCCCATGCCTTGATTCGCGCGGCCTCTTCTTCCTTGTTCGCTCCGGTAAGCACAGTGAAAGTCTCAGACCCCATTAGACGGCGCACTGATAGCTTAAGCATCTTAGCACCCACAGCAACGACTTCAAGCAAGAAGTGTCTAGGGATCCAGACAGATTGTACAGCAGTAAGCCAAGCCTTACGACGGACCTCGACGGGCGATGCCAATGATGGCGCTTTGGGCAACCGAGCGACTGGCTGCGCTTTGCTTTTCCTACCAGGTGTGAATGTGAGGAGCGGAGCCAGAAGATATACCACGGCACCAAAGATGAGCATGACCTTCAGCAAGGGCAGAGCTCCCTGTCTGGATAATGCGGCTGTTGAGGAGAACGAAACTTCTGATCCACGCTTGAACAAGTGGTGCATGCCAGGGATCGCAGACAGGCCATGCGACGAATCTGAACCAGCTTGCGATTCGCTGTAACCCTCCATCATCATCAGACCTGCCATAGAACCGAGCATGACCTTGTTCATGAGACCGCCTTGACCATTCTGTTGCCGGTTTTGAGCTTCGGTTGGAGGATTGGGAGGGCGGTTGTACGTTGGCTGCTGCTGTTGTTGCATGTACTGCTGTGGCATTGTGTTCGGAACGTTGAGATATGCTTGCAACCCATTCTGCGACACGGTCGACATCTCCCTTGGTCTGACAGTGCCGTTCGGTGGCTCGGTATTTGATTGCGCCTGGCGACTTCGTGCTTTGTTGAAAGCTGCCTCCACTGTAGCCACGCGAGTCTTGAGCGCAGCCATTTCATCTTCCATCTTTTGATTGCGCTTTTCAAGATGCTTGATGTATTCCGTGGCCTTTGCCATGATTGTAGCCTTGTTTAGCTTGTGCGCAGGAGCAAGTCCCTCGAGGTCCTCGCCTTCCTCTCCATCACGGCCCATAGCGCGCAATGCCGGCACACTCTGCCTCAGCTCAATGATCTTGTCGTTGAGATTGTTGCGATACCGCTTCTCAATGACATTGTGCGACGTCTTCTTCACGGGTGGCTCGTCACCGTCTTGTGAGTCGCCATTCTCGGGTTTGGCTTCCTGATCAACCTCTGCTTTCCTCTTACGACCTCCTCGCTTCTTCGGCGGATCGGGTGACGTTTGAGATGACAGGCTCGTGCGCTTGCCAGTTGAAGATTCAGGGCTGTGATGCAGACTGGGAGTAGCCACTGAGCCGGGCCCCGTAGAAGGTATCTGGAAGGATTGGTCGTGCGACATGGCTGACAGGTCCAGGTCTGCCTGAGGGTCCGCATTTGATGGGAGAGGCCAGACGGCGTTGTTCGTGTCGAGTTTCTGAGTAGGCTGCAAAACATTGGGGTTTGAAGCAGGCAATCCAAAGTCGAAGCTCCCGGTGGTGTCGTTGGTGTTGCTGAAGTTGAACGCGTCGTTTCCTGGAAAGTCGCTATTGAAATTTAGGCTGTCGTCGCCCATGATGAAAGGTGGTGCAGTGATGTCGTCGACACCAAGTTTGGTGTAGTCAATGGCTGGAAACGCGGCCTCTTGTATGGGCGAATCATTTTTGCTGGAGCCGGCGAGGGAAAAGTCATTTTCGGGCGAAGTCGAGTCGGCAGCAGGGTCCCAACGTAGCCAATCTTCCCAGTCCTCGTTGCTCTGGCCTAGCTGTGTCTCGAAGGTGGAGGGAAGGTCGGGTTGCCACATGGGAGGGTCCATATTCCTGGCGGAGTAGATAGTTGATATCTTTGGGCGAGCAGTCAAGTGGGATGCAAGAGTGTGACAGAGTGGCGGCGTTTCAGTGCGGGCGTTGAGCGTGGAGAATCATGCGTTCAGGAGGGGGATACAGCGCGTGCCACCATTTCTTTGTTGTGAGGTAGGGTTGAGAGAGAAGTCGACGTGAGAGATTGGCGGTGTGTACTGACTGAGCTGGGCGCGTGTAGGTATGGTCGGTCAGTGTTGATGTGAGTATCTCGCCTCTGTCACGGTCACGGTCCTGGCAGGCAGAGAGTCTCAATCTCAGTCTCGCTCAGGGTGTGCCGCTTGTGGTCTGATTTCCACGCGCGCCATGCTGCTAAGCCACTTTTAGTGTTTGTGGGGTGCGTCTTTCCGCCCCTTCCGCCCATGACAGGGCTGGCCAAGGCCCGCCTTCACCGAGCTCGGATGCTGCCAACTCCGTGATGATGATGATGACTGGATGCTCTTTCTCTCTTTCTCTCTTGAATCCAACAGGACACTCATAGCACAACGTCCACAAGACACCCAGAAAGAGATGCACCAACATGTCGTTGCGCTAATGCAAATCCTATAGCAGACTAGAACCTGGAAGGAACGAACGAGGCTGAGCCAAGGTGGGTCTCTCCATGCATGAAGATGAAAATCGTACGTGAATTGCTGGAGACATCCGGGTTTATGCATAACGTTATCTGCTAGTTCAACTCATTAAACATGGTCCTAGGCTCCAGGCAGTATCAACAGTCCTCGCCTACATACAGTGAGACCTCGTCCCATGAGACGGCGTCGTACCATGCTTACCGTCCTGTCTATAGAGATGATCTTCGTCGACGCTTTGATCTCGAACTTCATCCATGTGAACTTCACAGGACCCTACTAAGTCGTCATAGTACCTATCAACGTCATGGACATGCATCCATCAACTTTCAGTCCTATACGTGTGTGTTACAACCAGTCCTGAACAACAGTAACTTCGCTACAGAACCAACACACCCAGATAAATGCACTCAATAGTCAAACCCCTCCTCCGGCCTCTCCCCCTCCTAGGCCTCTCAACAGGAACCCTAAGCCTGCTATACCTCACAACAACAACAGCCTCCTTATCAACAAAGGCAGCGATCCCAACAATGCCTTACCCAACAACACCCTACACCCCTCGGCACACAAGCTGGCCCTACAACCCCTCAGACTTCACCCGCCAGGACTCGAAGCCCGACACAAACTTCTACAGCTCCCCCCGTTTCGTAACCCACATCGACGACCTAGCAATCGCCTCCTTACGGGACTACTACTCCACCGTCCTCCCCACCAAAGGCCGCATCCTAGACTTCTGCTCCTCGTGGATCAGCCACTACCCGCCCGAAACCGCCGCCGCAGCCCAAAAGGGCTCCCTCCAAATCACCGGCATGGGAATGAACCAAGCCGAACTCGCGGCAAACGACGTCCTGAACGCAGGCCGCTTGCTCGTAGACCTCAACGAGGATCCAGACATCGCCAAAGCCCTGGCATCACAGAATCCATCGTCAACGTCATCGTCATCCGAAGAGAAACTCGACGCCTCGACCTGCGTCGTCTCAATAGACTACCTCACCTCGCCCGTTCCCCTCCTCGCGAGCCTGCGCTCCGCTACGAAAACCGGCGGAACCGTGCACCTGGTGATCAGCAACCGTTGTTTCCCGACCAAAGCCATAAGTCGCTGGCTGCGGGTTGGTGAGGGAGAACGTTTGCAGATGGTGGGGGATTTCTTGCATTTCGCTGGTTGGAAGGGGATCGAGATTGTGGAGGTGAGTGATGGGAGGGTGCACCGCGAGGGGGAGGGGGAAGGGGAAGTGCCGAGTGGGTTGCAGGGGCTTTTTGGGATGATCGGGATGGGTGGGAGGAGGGATCCGTTGTGGGTTGTTAGGGGGGTTAATGAGGAGTGACATTGATTTGGGAGGAGGAGTGGTGGGCGGTTTACTGTGATTGAACGATTGTTACACCGGAAGTGCACTTGTTCTATAGTGATGAAGCATAGTCTTTGAGATCGAAAGATTTACACATGTCAAGTCCAGTCTCTCGTTGGACCGGAATCTGCCAAATGAATGCATGCGCAACGGTAAGAGGTGATGATGGTGATGATGGTGATGAGAATACTAGTAGTTGATAATCTATAAACCGGCTCCAGCCCTTGGATATTCAGTTGCAATGATTTCCCTCCTTAGGTGAGTCCGATGACAACATCGACCTATTTGACTCCAAGCCAGCCACCGATGGCTAAACGCCCAAATTCCCAGTCCCAGTGGAGTATCTACATGTTACCAAAACGCCGTGTCGATGCCACGTCCTTGAGTAGGAAAGCAAGACTGTATAGAAAAAAGGAAAAAATGACTGATGCCCGATAACGCCTGGTCCAGAATTTATAAGCGTGACTGTGCAATTCCGCCACAATGGATGTTGTTGTTGAATAGTCTTTTACGTTGTTTGTTTGGCCGTGCACTGTGAGAGACCAAGCAGTTGCGAGCCTAGTAAGCCGCCTGAGAGGTGTAGCTAGGGTGACGAGCATAAGTCGGCCTCACCGCTTCGCTGTTGCGGCGGGAAGTATTATACCCGGACCGCGGTCTTTCCTCCGGCATGTAGCGTGCATAACGCGAATCCTCCTCCGGGGGCGAATACTTGGTGCGAGTTTGACGGGGCGACGAACGGGAAGTAGTCGGGATCTCGCCGTACAGTTGTTGCGGAGCAGCCGAGCGGACGCTCTCGTTACGAGCGAGCGGTGGTCGGCTAGCTGAGACGTCCTGCAGACCTTGTGCGCCGTAGACGTAGCTTGTGGTACGCGAGGGCTGCATGGTCGGGCGTTGCGGAGCAGCAGGGTAACGCGAGGAGGATGCACGGCCGCGATCTTCTTTGACGCGCTCTGTTTTAATGGGCGAGGGCGACCGTGTGACTTTCCTGCCTCCGGCGGCTGCCACTGGTTCGTGAACTTCAGTGCGGTAGCCGTCTGGTGTCGCGAATTCGTGATCATCCGCATAGGGTCTTGCATACTTCTGAGGAATGGTGGGCTCCGGAGTAGTGCCAGGAGTAGGTAAGTTGTCAAGGTTCTCAGTCCTTCTGAGACCTGAAGACTTTTGGGGCTTCCTAGTCGATTCACGTTCGCGTCTTGCGTTTGCGTTCAACTGGCTTGCGTTCAATTGAGGCGGCATCGTTTCGGCACGACGCATCGGTGCCGGTCTGAACTCTTCGCCCTCCTTTGGCTCCTGCATAGAGTAGGCGCGGCGAGGATCCGCCACTGGCCGGACATAGGGCGCAGGGTCATCGGGGAGATGTATTTGAGTCGGTGCTGATTTGGTGTGGTTGAGTGAAGGTGTAGGTCGCGACATGTCACCGTAGTCATCACTCGATCGGCGGGTACGTTCGCGTTCGCGACGGGGAGACTCGCGGATCGGTGATTCGCGACGTGTTAATTCCTCTTCTGGCTCGCGCGACGCTGGCCTAGGCTTTCCAGACCCCCTCCGCACCATGACAGCCGGACGGCCCTCGCTGCGCTTGATGTATTCCACCTTGTCTTTTGTCGACACGCGTTGAGGAGAAGGGCGGCGCACAGGCTCTTGGTACTGCCTTGCACCTCCCCTGGAGCGCTCGATGTAGTCTCTTGCTGAAGACTCGTGCGTTGACATCTTGTGCGATCTATCCTCCATGTGGAAAGCGCGAGCGGAGTCTTCCCTCCTCCTCGGCTGCTCGCTGTAAGAATCTCGGTCTCTACGGCGGGCCTCTTCTTCCCTCCGCGAATACCTTCGAGAATCACCAATTGTGTCGGATTCACTGCTCGATGTTGCCTCGGGCTCGGGGTACGTTGCATACTTGTACTCGCGGTCTCTGCGAGTGTCGCGAGTGCTCTGCCTCAATTTCTCTTCCCGTCTTAGACGCTCGTTTTCCTTCGTGCTCTGTTTCGAAGTACGGCTGCGTTCTTTCTCAGTCTTTGAGGGTGCACGCTTCGGAGTTGAGCGCTCGTAGTCGTAGTCCTTTCTCGCCGTTGATCTCGGCCTGTCAAAGTATTCGGTCTCGGCTTCATATGGCCTGCGCTCTTCGACGTGGACTCTTTCACTTCGTTCTGCGCCGCGCGCAGTGTAGTTGGCGCGAGCCGGTGATTCGGGGCGCGTCCTGCTGTAACTTGAGCCGCGGACCTCTGATCGCGCACTGGCTCCACCACTTTGCTTTCCCATCATGTCTCTCCTAAGTTCGGCCAATTTGCACTGGGCGTCATATCGGGCGCGTCGGTCCTCCTCTCCGATGATTTCGTAGGCGGTCTGGATTTTGTGGAATTGATCCGAAGCGATTTGTTTTTGTGCGGCATCCTGAACCTTGTCGGGGTGGAATTTAAGAATGAGTTTGCGATATGTTGTCTTGATGGTGGCAGCGGAGGCATCCCGTGGGAGGCCGAGGGCCAGGTATGGATCAGGTGGTAAGGGCGATGCCATGTTGATGTGTCGGACGAGTAGTACCAGTCGTCGGGAAGCGAAGAAGGGTGTGCTTAAAGATGGGTATGGGGAGTGGCGGCATTAAAGGCCCAGAGTCGGCTCGTGCTCCTTTCCGTTGCGGTGTGCACTGTGTATCAAACGTCTGGCCTGGGCCGGGGTCGGTGCACTTTGCGGAGAGACGGGCTTTTGTTTGTGATGGGCTCGGCGACGTTGCCACAACACAGCCTCGCTTGGGAGTGGCAAGATTGCCAAATAACGGGCGAGCCGACGAGAGACGACGCGTTTTCGAGTGTTGTTGGTGAGTAGGGGATGTCGATGTGACTGTGAGTGGTGAGGCGGCAGTAGGCCTTTGCAAAGACGAGAGTGAGTTAGTTTGTGAAGAAGCGGCCCGGCACGCCAGATCTAGCTCTAGCCTCCTTCTTTTCGTCTCTTGCCTCGCTTCGCACGAATGACGTAGCGAATGGAAGGGAGGAGAATGGCAATGTCGAAGCGAGGGCGGGATTTGTGATAGTGTGCGATGCGATTGTTCAGCACGGCGAGGCGGATAATGCGTGTCGCTGTATGGAGGGATTTGTGAGTGCAACAACGTGGGTTCAGCAGTCGGGACGGGCAGGGATAGACAGGAGTATCCGTGTTATGAGCGGTGATCGGCCGCGAAGCTGCGAGCGTGACTGGGATAGGCGGTCTGCGAGCACTGCGAGGCCTGCCCTGTTAATCACTGGCAAAAGCGTGGCCCGGGGAGAGAGGCCCTTGAAGTTTGTCTGAGTCGTCTCGAGTCGTCCTGAGTCGTCCCACTGTAATCGGCGGTGCAATTGAATAATGCAATAACGCTATTGATTAATGCAGGATTGCGAGTCGAGTGGCTTCGAGAAGGCTCGACAGGGCGAGGAGGAGTGAGGGCTGGGCTGGGCTGGGCTGGGCTGGGGTGTGATGTATGAGAGCTGACAGAGACGTGGGTAGTGCAAGTGCAAGCATGTAAAAGTACAGTACGAGCAGGACGGGTGTATGTAAGAGGCATGTAAAGGACGGCTACCTATAATTACCTAGTGGTCGTCCAGCTGGACAGGCATGATATCGTCCTGCCTAATGCTGCGTTGGCCGGCAGGAAGAGAGAGACAAACGTCACTTCACACTTGCTTTCAGACCATCCTGATTAGTGGGGACTACGCCTGGACTAGACGTGCCTTGAAGAAGAACGATGATGATCATGATCCATACCAGTCGTGCCAGTCGACGCAACTAACTCGCAGGTGGCAGCCCACCAAACCTCTCGCATGGCTTCCCATCGCCACCCGGCCTCTCCATCTGCGATCTCTTGCCATCGACAGGCAGTAGTACGTGCAGTAGTCTCTGCCCGTCACTCCTACCAACCAACAAGCGAGACCGCCCTCTTCCGACCGAACGAACCCCTCATGCCGTCCACCGAGCATGATTATTGTTGATGCCCTCCATCATGCCATCGCTGCATCGCCAGCCATCCATCCACCCAATTTGTTGCCTTCACTTTTGGGAGCGCCCCAGCGGCTATCAACTGCATGCAATGCGTGCGTGGTAAGCTCTCATTGCCGCCGTCAAATCAGCCTCGCCATCTCAGCAGCCACACGGCGCGTGCAACATGCAAACAGGATAAAGTCCAATCAACTGCCCCATCACTGCATCACGCAGCCACGGGCGCTTCGCACCTATCACGAGCAACACCTCGCATCGCGGCGTACTAGGTAATAACTCTTGTCATCTCCACCGAGCCGTCTGGCCAAACTCCCCTCGTCCCACAGAAGCTGCCACCAAATGTTTCCATCACTTCTGCCAGATGCACCTGCCCGCTTTCTTACAGACGAAAACAGCTTCGCTTTGCCGAGCGACTTGGCTACAGTAGACGTTCAAGACGTTATCACCGCTCTCGCATTGCACAGCGCATCCAGCCGAGCCTGCTGCGGACGCTGCCTACGTTGCTTTTCCCCACCGCTGCCAGCAATGCACTCTGTTTCTATGGCTCGTTTCGGAGCAACCAAATAGTCTGCGAAGCTTCAGCTGCTTTACTTTATTTCCAATCCACAACACCAACACAGAGCGCGCCGTATCTTCAGGTAAGCACGCTGGTCGAAGACCGTAAGAAAGCCTCAGGCTTGACTCCAGAGCATCAGCAGAGCACGAAAGAGCACACCAACTCCCGTCCAAGTGGCAGTATGCCCGGCATTCCCCTTCCTTGGGCTGCAAACTCCTCCACAAGGATTCCCAGTCATGCATGTTCAACGCCGATTCGCCAAACAGAAGTAGCGTAAGGTACCGCTGCAGCTGAGAATCATTCTCGCTCTTCACGTGTTCAAGCACTCGCGTCTAACGCGGTCCCTCCAAACACCCCCACTTATGCATGTTTACCTGGCGATGCGATCTAGCACAAGGCACCTGGCATCTTACTCTGATGTCACGTGTGTGACAGCTATTCGATGCGTTTGTGCAGGTCAGAGTCTGATCAGGGTACGACCACGCAGCCACGGTGATCTTCGTACAGCGCAAGAATGTGAGTTAACGTCATTCGTGTGGTGTCTGTTCTTCGGGCGTCGTGGAACTCTTCGCTTGCCTCGGGCGTACATGATGCGTTACCGCGAAGCAGTATCACTGGCTTTACTCCCTTGCGCTCCGATGAGATTGGCGGATTACAAAAGGTTGCTTACAGCTGCTCATCAGGCATCACGGAACCCTTGCCTCATGCACAAAGACCCTCACGGATCCACTCCCGGCAGCAAGCTGGGGGAAAGGCGCGTAAACGAAGCTATCAATAGGCGATTACTACCAACGGTACAGACAACTGCATTACATGTAGCTGTCGTACAACTCAGCCCGCCTTCGATGCTACCGGACCTTGGATGTCCGCCCTCAGTGTATGTCAAATAGACAACTCACATGTTCTGCCAGACATCCTGATACAACCGCTTACTGAAGCTGAAACAAGTGAGATATCAGTATCTGGCGACTACTCTCTCACTGGTATAGAGCATTGATCCATGAACGAAAGTTGCTTACAAACTTTAGCGTCAACTGAGGGCAGACACTGGTAGCTCAACATCGACAACCACAGGCTTGTTGAACGCTTTCGCACCTCGGCCATAGCTCTTCGCCATGATGCTCGCATTGACAACCGCAGTCTCCTCACCTGCTCGTAATGCATGACCGACGCGCGATTTCGTAAGGTCGAAGAGTGATTGCTTCTTGTTCCCTGCGCCTGGATCCCGCCAATCACTCACACCATGCTTGCCCTCAGCCTCGTCCTTCCAGCGAATAACACGGCCGCCTCTCCCTTCATGACAATGGCCGCAGACATGCAAGAGAGGTTTCGTGCGGAGAAGGGCTCCCAGAAGCGCAGGACACCCACCTCTGATCCAGTGCTCACTCGCATCCAAATGTCCAATCGGTGGCGTATGCGTGATCAAGATGGCCGTGTCTGACGGGATAGCTGACCAAAGACTTTCAGCCTGACTTGCTGGATATTGAAACGCCCATTGTTTCTCACCAGCCGCTATCGAGAACGGTGAGCCAAAGATTGAGATCTCCCTACCCTTGAGATTGACTGTCACGCTCTCGTGCTCGAGGTAAACGATCCCACCGTCTTCTCTCAATGCTCGACGCAGTTCGGTAGCCTCATCTCTCTGATTTGCATATTGCTCGTCTAGTGAAAGATCATGATTGCCTGCTACCACGATCTTGACATCGTATCTCGCTTCTCGAAGCCATGTTAGAGCTTTCTTGAGCTCCGATGGTTGGCCGTTGTTCGTCAGGTCACCGGCGTGGATCAGGATGTCACCTTTGGGGAGACTGTAGCCTTCTCCGGGTGCTGCGTTGTGCGTGTCTGAAATGCAGACTATGCGGACTTTCTGAGTTTCGCTTGCGCCTGGTCTTTTGCTCTCCATGGTCGTTGTCACTGCAAGTGTCTGAGCTCTCCTCTTCGGCCATACGTGTCTCGTGAGTTTGTTGCAATAGATCAGACCTGGTCGTGGCTTACGTCAGGTCCTCTGTGCTTGTTACTTCAATGTTGGCCAGCCTGCTCCAAGGTCGAATGGTGTTTCCTCTTTGACTTCTGCTCGATGGATCTTGGCACTCGAGATGGTGTTGAATGCTGATGGATCATACTGTACATGTCACGTACGAGGCTGAATGGATGGATGTACGGAAGGAGGGTTACAAAGCAATGATGTAAATGTGGAGATCACATGCAATACTTACAATACCCCTCCCAATCGCCATCATCAGGAATACTTGACAGCACTTGACTCTTCGTTTTTCACTCGACTAAAGCGAACGATTCCATCTTTTATAAAGGACGACCCGCGGTCACTAAACCGTACCTCGATCAGCAGAAAAGATCGCGTTCACATCAGCCACATCACGCCAACTCCCAAAACAACAAACTTCACGTTGATCAGACGCAGACAACCTTGGATCAAACATCCTTACAATCAACAAACCCACCATCATGCCTTCATCAAAGAACCACCCCCAATACGAACTCCTGTACCACCCGGGCATCCCCGGCAGTGGCGAATTCATCCGCCTCTGCTTCGAAGCAACCGGCGTCTCCTACACCGACCTCGCGGTCGAAAAGAAAGACGGCTACGACACCGTCAAAGAAATCTGCATGAACCCTTCCAGTCTCGAAAGCGCCGACGGCAACCCCCCAGTCTTCAGCCCGCCCGCCCTCCGAATCCCAGGCGCAGGCCAAAACGGGAAACCTCTGATCATATCGCAGACGCCCAACATCTTGATCTATCTCGGAGGGCCTCTGGGACTTGTACCTGAGGACGACGAGGCGGGGAAACACCATGTTTACCAGCTGGCTCTCACGGCGCTGGATCTGAATAATGAGGTCCACGATACGCACCACCCGCTCGCTGTTATGAAGTACTATGAAGAGCAGAAGGAGGCCGCGTTGGAGAAGGCTAAAGACGTCCGCGAGAACCGGCTGCCGAAGTTTTTCTCGTACTTTGAACGGAATCTGAAGTTTAATGAGAGCAATGGTGGTGGCAAGGGGAGGTTTTTGGTTGGCGATCGGTTGACTTTTGCAGATCTGGTTGTTTGGCAGGTTTTGGATGGGTGTTTGTTTGCTTTCCCCAAGGAGATGGAGGTTAGGAAGGGGGAGTTCCCCGGGCTCTTTGGGAACTTTTATAAGAGCGTTAGGCAGGAGGGTGGATTGAAGGAGTACTTGGAGAGCGAGAGGAGGATGCCGTATAGCGAGGGGATTTTCAGGCATTATCCTGAATTGGATCGGCAGTGATTGGGAGAGGGTTGTCTGTCTGGCTGTGGATGTCTTTCACATTGATCAGCTCATGCTGCATTACTCATCTCTCTCAGTCTTTACATCGGCCGAAGGCGTTCCGGCAACAGTGTAAATCTCCACTTCGCCTTGTTCTTCGAGATCAGCCTCAACCTTGATTCCAACATCGTCCTTTTCGATCTTCAGTTCCTCCTTCTTAACACCTTCGTCATCGCCTAACCCCACTTCGATCTTCTTGACTCTCTTCTTCACCGGATTGCTCTTGACCGCACTCGGACATAGCCCCGTCGAAAGCTCACAGTCACCACACTTCCTTCCCACCGGCAAGCAAATCGTTTGCCCAAAGCCAACAAGCAAATGATTGATATCGTGCCACTTGTCTTTCGGCAACCAAGACTCCAGCTCAGCCCTCGTCTGCTCAGGGTTCGCAGTCTTGTGCCAACCCCAGAGATTTGTGATCCGATGAACGTGGACATCAACACCAATACCCTCGTCTCGACCCCAAGCAGCACTCATGGTCAGATACGCCATCTTCGGCCCGACACCTTTGAGCGACACCAGGCCTTCAATGGTGTCAGGTATATCCCCACCGAATTGATCCCGCAGAGTCGGCGCGACCTGTTTGATATAACTCGTCTTATTGTTGTGGAACCCGACTTTGGCTATCAGCCGGTTCAACTCTTCGGGCTCGACCGTCAACAGACCCTGCAAGTTGAAGCCTCCAGGCAGGTTCTCTTGCAGGTTCTTCATTGCGACCGCTGTAACGGTATCTTTTGTCTGACTGCTGAGCATGAGAGCGATGAGGGTCTGTAGTCTTCGGTCCAGAGGCGACCGCGATTCTTCCGCGAGCGATTCGCAGCCCATGGTGTCGACCGGCGCCAGCACGCGTTTGCGCATCTCGGCGGTTATGCTGTACATTTGCTCCCAGTGGGCGGGCGGCTCGACCTTGATGTTGCCGTTGGGGCCGGTGATGCGTTTGGCCGGTTGTCTCTTGCCCTTTTTGAGCTTTGACTTGCTTTCGTTCACTTCTTCGTCGTCATCATATTCCTCCTCTTCTAGTTTCGGTGCTTTGCGAGAAGTTCGTCGTCTGGCAGGCTGCGTCTCTATCTCTTTCTTGATCGCAGAGGTTCTTCTGGTCCTTCGCTTCCGCTTCCCAGGCGATGCTGCCTCGTTGTAGCCGCTCGATGCATCGCTGAGTGGGCTGGAAGGAGGTGTCGATAAATCGGATCCATTGCTTGAAGGTCTGGGTGTATCGTTGCTCGCGTCCGCAGAGCCATCGTTATGTTGGAAGCCGCGGAGTGAGCGTCTAAGTGGGTTTGCAGTGCTGGAAGTCGCGGTTGCATCGACTATGCGCGCCGTTTCGCGCGACAACCTGGAGGTTCGCATTACTGTGTTGATTGATTAATGTACATGTAATACGGTTCTACTGTATTTGCGCGGCGTATCAGCTTGTCTATGATGCGGGCTTATGGTTTCTAGGGGTCGGACGATCTTCTTTCTATATTGGATCTTCGACTTGCGTAAGACGAATCCCGTTGACCGTGATGGCGACGGTGTTGATGAATTGTCTTGCGTACATATATATAGTTATACGTGTTGTGAAAAGATAATCTGATCTGTTGGAGCCTTGAATGCGCTGTTGAGCCAATTTTGGGTGTGTTTCGATCCAGAGGGACCTCACTTCAGTGTACCTAGATCAGATAGACGCGCCTGCCAAGCAGACGAAACACGTTTGCACGTGATGCAAACCTTCACCCCAGGATCCACGTCTTTCCAACCTTGCGATCTAAAAGACACAGACTCCGTGCGATCCATCCTTGTACATCCACATGTATCAAATCACCATTCATCACCATGTCTTTCCGTACGCGAGATCTTTTCGTGTCGACGTTCAATCTTGACGTACGAACACATCATGTCAGCCAGCTTTCCTCCTGCGGAGCTTTTGCGGAAGCGGCGTTTTTGATAAGAGATAGCAATATATGTCCGCCACTCGATCCGCAGTGTCCGCATACCGCCGGTGGTATCACGAAATCTATATGACTTACATCAGATCAGGTAGGGATTTTTTGAGATGGCTTACAGTTTCCACCAAATTCATACTCATCAACCCTGACTCCGATCTGCCCACTCAATCAAACCACGATCAACACAATGTTCGGACACAACTCAAACATCTTCGTGTCGATCAGTATAAGCTATGACTTTGCTCAAGGGCAGACGAAGAGTTGCATGACACCTCGTCACCACTGGATGCTTACGGTCGAATCCCCCAAATACAGTCTGCCTGTCACCCACCGGAGAGATCCCAACCCGACACACTTCTCCGTAGTCTGGAACGACGAAGAAGGCGAATACGACCTTCGAAGGGTATCACCGACGAACCTTGGCATCGTTGGCAGCGTTTTGATCCAGCGTAACGCACATATCACGGCACAAAGGCTCTTCAACCAACTCGAAGCTGGACTGTACGATCTTCCATCGAAACTGGACGGCAGAGAAGGACCCGAGCACTGGATTCGATTCGCCCTGCAATCCTTACAATACGACAAGGTCATCAAGCCCTTGGAAGTGGAGACGTTCATGAACTTCTCTCAAGCATTCCTGGACCGCAGAATGCAAGGCGAGGGATCCGCGAGGATCGAGTACTCGAGACTGCACAAAGACCATTCGCAGAAGGAGAAGAAGGGATTCTGGGTGTCCTACCCACAAAGACCCACCAATTGTGAGAGGCGGAATGTGTATGGCGGACTCATGTGAGGTATATCGGCATGCGGGCTCGGGGGAATCCCAAGGTCCGCCATGAGATACATCCCGGCCATTAGCAGTGATCACGAGGTTTCGAAAGCAACTCGCACCCTGTTTGGGCCAGCTTGGAGAAACAGTCGCTCGGTCAAATCCTCATGATGAATTCACAGCACGCCTGCCCGAAGTTTTGTGGACAAACATGGCCTTTGCGGACGTAACCAGATTGTACGGAGCAGAAACATGACACTGGAACAGACCGTCAGCCAGTAGTACTGGGACCGAGATCGATTGGGTCCGCTTCTTCGACCTCTGATAGCATTATGGATCACGATCTGAGTTTGCTGCAAGCAACAAGAGTGCAGGTCGCTATGACGAGAAATTGAGTAGCGACGTCAGAACGATGCCCAGGGATTTGATGCAGGTCCGCCGCTAGGACAGTCTTTCTGGAGGAGAGTCGAGCAGCATATGCTCTGGCGTCGGCCAACAAGCCGCAGTATGGAGTTGGAGGTGCCAGTGCAGCAGGAGGAAGGATGTTGCAATCGAAGGTCGATCCGCTATTGGGTGCCGATAGAATAGCTATCGACCTCTTTCAGGTCCGAGTCGGTCGCGGGCAGCAAGATCCCTTGGACCATATGATATCACAACATTGATACCTACCAGCATGCCATGCAATGTGATAGCTTCCATACGTGTAACCATGCAAACCGTCGATGACGCTTCTTGCACTAACCATGCTCTTACCCGGGAACCGGCTTGTAAAGTCTCTTAGGCTGTGTATTAGACTGTTTACGCCGCAGCCATAGCCTACCAGACTACCACCGGTGTGTTCTCGGCAGCATCATCCGCAACGAGATGCTTTCTCCGCGACGCTGCGTTTTCGATTCTAGATTGCACTCATCCCGCCGAACCGCGAAACAAAGTTCGACTTCACGCTCTTTCGCACGGTCATCGGTCGTGATACTCAAACTTCCTGGGTAGATACCAAATGTTGCAAGCACGCAGAACAATTTATTGTAGGCACAACTCAGACATTCGGATCCACGGCAGCGGGTCAAGCATCATGCTTCTTCCTAGCGTGATCCTTCAGGCGGCTGTGCTACAAATCTACAACCATGTTTTGTGGATGCTCGCTTAGCCATTGTGTTTATAAGGCTGTGTTGTAGCTCCCGTTTGCGGTCGACAAAAATCGCAAGTTCGAGTTGAATCAACGATGGCTACTCAGGAAGATATTCAGCAAGTTGCGGTGCCAACTGAAGTGCCCACCAGCTCCGAGCATGATTGGGTTATGAGGGATGGCAAGATCGTCACGGTAGGACTGACTTGGTGTTGGTTCAATGGATCAGGCTGACTCTGTTTTAGTCTGGGAAGTGGAATGAGACCATTGCAGACGAAGAGGCATTCGACTTCGAAGAATGGGTAGACGACTTGATCCACTTCAGGAACTTACCCTCCACGAAGTCGATATTCATCGGGATTATGACAGTTGTGCACTATGTCTTCGACTTCTTCGTAAGTTCTTCTTATAGCTTGGAACCTGAGCTGAAATATCATTTGCTCACACATTGCCCCAGCTTGGCTACCTGCTCAACGATGTGTGCAAGGCACTGGCAATGGTCGAGGCACCCGAAGTCGTGGTCCCTGCTCCCTGGACGGACAAGAAAGATGACAATAACGAGGACGCTCCCCGTGTCCAGCTGAACCATGAGAAGTCCATCACGAGCAGTTTGCGAAAGACCGTTGCTCACCTATATCGTGTTGGCGGACCGCTGGCTCTTTGCCGTGGTATCGCAGTCCACGTTTGCAGCGGTGCCAGTATTATCTTTGTTGGGGCAATGGCCTTTCTGATCTACCAAAAAACACACAACCATGATGTGGATCTTGGTCTGGAGCACACGCTGACCCATAAGCTTGGCCATTTCGTCTTCGAGACCGTCGCTACCTTCGTTGCCGGCGTGCTTATCGCACCCATGAGTACAGCTTGGGTTCACATCGTGATCTCTCAGCCTTCGCTGCGCATTTGGTGGCGCCGCTTGCCGCCCTTCATCCCGACAATCCGCGCTCTTCTGCTTCCTTTGCTCTACTCGAGCCTTTCGGACAACTTGATCCAGACCTTGGCACCGGTCCTACTCAAGCATGCGCTCGGAATGGGTGGAAAGGCGCCCAAGATCGACAGCTCTTTCTCTTCCCGAAACATCCTGCTCACCCTCATTTGGCTCACCGTCTGTATCTTCAAACAGATCGCCAGCGTCCCGCTCCACATGGCTATCATTCGGATCCAGGCCTCGTTGCTGCCAGAAGAGGAAGAGACTATTGTGCCCTTTGATCGCTCGTTCGGAACTAACGGTTCCAATGGACTTCGTCCGGGACTTCTTGCGGAATCTCGTGGCGCACTGAGCTTCCGACAGGCGTGGAGGTCGGTTACTTGGAGCGAGATGAGAAGAATCTGGATTTTCTCGGCCAAGATCCTGGCTGTGCAGGCTTGTGTCAATGGGACGTTTTGGCTTATCGGTGGGAAGAGCGCTTGGCCTTTGGACTGGGATCCCAGGATGATCTAGGTGTTTGATAAGGATAGTTTGGGGATGTAACTGTGGTAGCGGCGACTCTATACTCCTCCGTGTATATTGCAAAGTAACAACATTCTACTCTTCAAGTCGCTTCATGAAGGGCTATCTTGTGTGTCAATACAATAGACATATCAGTCCCTCGGGGGCGGATACACCGGGACGGATTGGGTCGGTGTTGACAGCAGCTTGTTCGCATTCATTTGTCCCCAGGGAGGGCCAGCTGCTTACCTCTTCTTGTACACATAAATTTGTGTCTCAATGTATGGTGGCATTACGTAAGAGACATGGGTTCGTTCATGGTCAGGATCAGGGTCTTTTGAGCATCTCCACTTCTCGCGGTCATCAATGTCCCCATCCAAAGACAAGATTGTGCTCATGTTCGTTCAACACGATCTCATACTCTGTAGTATTGACAAACTTCTGTCAATGGTTGTGGTGTGTATGAGACCAACAGAATATTCTCGTGAGGCGCTTGTCGTCACATGCGCTATATTTAGACGTGGCGTGGCGGTACGACCAATGTTTTGACGTGGTGGGGCACGAAACCCTACAGTTCTGGTGATACTTCTGGTACTGTTTGTCCCAGAATCCTTCTTTTCCTTTGGCCCATCTTTCAACACATCCCCCTCCATTCATCACATCACCATGGCTGCCGCGATTAAAGACACCGTGAACAGCATGCTCTCCGCCCTCAACTTGGGCGGTGAGAAGACCGGCGAAGACGCTCCTCCTCAGCCACCATCCGATTCCGAGTTCAACGAGCTTAAGCAAAAGTACGAGAAGGCAGGCCAAGGCCATGTCTTCCAGTACTGGGAGGAGCTCAAGCCCGCCGAGCAGGGAGCCATCTACAAGCAACTCGAGCCGATCGACCCCGAGCACATCAACAAAATCACCGAGACGGCACTCAACCCGCCTGCAGAGACTGAGGAAGAGAAGAACCCCAAGTTGGAACAGCTTCCAGACTCGGTCACTTCATCGGTCATTGACAGCAAGGATGGAGACTTGAACAAATGGTACGACTCTGGCCTGAAGCTTATCTCTGAGAATCAGGTCGGTGTGGTCCTCATGGCTGGTGGACAAGGCACCAGGTTAGGCAGCTCAGCGCCCAAGGGTTGCTTCGACATCGGTCTTCCCAGCAAGAAGAGCTTGTTCCAGTTGCAGGCAGAGCGTATTGGCAAGCTGGAAAACCTTGCTAGCAAGACATACAACAAGGAGGATGTGAGCGTGCCATGGTACATTATGACTTCGGGCCCGACCCGCAAGCCTACGGAGCAGTTCTTCGAAGAGAACAAGTACTTCGGTCTCAACAGGAACAACGTCATTTTCTTCGAGCAGGGCGTGCTACCTTGCATCAGCAATGAGGGCAAGATCTTGTTGGAGAACAAGGGCAAGGTCGCCGTGGCGCCTGATGGAAACGGTGGTCTTTACCAGGCTTTGATCAGCTCTGGTGTCGTGCAGGACATGAGCAAACGTGGTATCAAGCACGTCCACGCATACTGCGTGGACAACTGCCTCGTCCGTGTCGCCGACCCGACCTTCATCGGCTTCAGCGCCGAGAAGGATGTTGAGATTGCCACCAAGGTGGTCCGCAAGCGCAACGCCGCCGAGAGCGTCGGTCTCATCATGCAAAAGAACGACAAGCCCGCCGTTGTTGAGTACAGCGAGATTGACAACGAGCTCGCCGAGGCCAAGGACGCCAAGGACAGCGATTTGCTCAAGTTCCGCGCCGCCAACATTGTCAACCACTACTACAGCTTCCGCTTCCTGGAGAGCATCCCGGACTGGGCACACAAACTCCCTCACCACGTTGCGAAGAAGAAGATTCCCTGCGTCAACGACAAGGGCGAGCAGATCAAGCCCGAGAAGCCCAATGGCATCAAGCTCGAGCAGTTCGTGTTCGACTGCTTCCCTTTCCTGCCCATGGACAAATTTGCATGTATGGAAGTCAAGCGCGAGGATGAGTTCTCTCCCCTCAAGAACGCAAAGGGCACTGGCGAGGACGACCCTGACACCAGCCGCAAGGACATCCTGCTCCAGGGCAAGAGGTTCCTTGAGGAGGCTGGCGCTACTGTTGTCAGCGAGGATGCTGAGGCTGGTGTTGAGGTTAGCCCGCTCATCAGCTACGGCGGTGAGGGTCTTGACTTCCTCAAGGGTCGGGAGATCAAGGCGCCTGCCGTCATCGAGAAGGAGGAGTAGGTAGTCACTTGAAACACTTGGACGGACGCATGCTTTGAAAGGTTCGCAAAACTGTTACTAGGCGTATTCGGAATGAGGTCGACATAGATTTGCAATGAATGATGAGATGAACACAAGTTACTTGATTGACAGTAGGTTTCGAAATCTCTTACTTGCCGTACACATATCAAAGGTTGGCACAAAGTCATATATTGTTTTCTCCCTACATTAACTCTTTGCAGAACAACCCTCCATCGTTTTCCTCTGTCTCGTGTGTCTACAGCCTCGCGCCCATGTCCAATGTACCTTCCTATTGATGCCTTAGGCAACATAAGTCATGAGCATTGACTTCTAGAACTCGACCGCCACATGCAACGTTCTTTCCTCCGTACTTCCGATTGTTTGTGAACGCAGGAGCTACCTAACAGGTGTTATACCAATCTTTAATAACTCATTATATGATCAATATATGATAAAATCACTTCTAATCGATAGGACTATAAGAAAAGAGTATTTACGTTTGATTTATCGAGTCAGAATTGTATTTTTATCGAATAGAGATATGTAATTCGATAATAATTAGAAATACTTCAAAATCTAGACTCAAATGCCTTATTCTTATACGAAAAAGCGATACTATAACAGTACCACGATTCCAAATAACTCGTAAAAGGCAGTACCTATTAAAGTATACTTTAGTAGGCTTATGCAGCTTTAATGTAACGAATCCCTTGAAAGACACATATGTAGAGACTTTTTCAACCATATCAGCTGTTCACATACCTGCAGATACGGAGGTTTGACTTTCGACGAACTCGGAGCGTTTCGTCACGTCACGCCCCCGCAGCCGTTTCCACTTTTGCAGCTGTCGACTTCACAGTTGGTGACGCTTTGTCACTGTGCTCGTCGGCTCTCGCTTTCAGCGGCTAAACCCGAGGCTCGTGCAGGCTTTTTTACAGCCCACCTTCGGTTGGCCAGCTGCGCGACAGCCCCCTTCTTCCGCTCTCGACTATCCCCACTTCACATACTCTCTTGCTTTTCCCCCTGTTTGTTGGAGGGCCGTTGTTGAGGTGAAGAAGTGCAGTGCAGAAGAAACGAACGATCAAGCTTCGAGGAACAAAGGTGAGTCGATTGCCAAGAAAGAGAGCGAGAGAGCTGTTTCTCGGACATGCGAGTGAAGAGGCGGCGAAGACACGTGCGAAGGGATTGCTGGAGGTGAAGCTTGCAAGGTCGGATATTTTGCGCGGAAAGAGATGGTATGAGTCGGATCTGGGTTGGGCACGTGCCTGTGGTTTAGACTGGCGGGACATGACAAAGGACACATTGACTGCTTCAATGCAGACTTTCGATTGACGTGAAACGCTTGGGAGAAGCTGTGGATTGATCAGGAAACGCGTTGCGTTGGATTTTTTGGTGTTTGGAACTCGCAGGATACCTGATCTGACAATCGATTTGCAGATTCTATCAACCGATACCAAGATGTCTTCCCTCTCCCGCCGTGCGTGCTACAAGTGCGGTAACGTTGGCCACTACGCCGAGGTCTGCTCCAGCAGTGAGCGTCTTTGCTACAACTGCAAGCAGCCTGGTGAGTCAGAGATGTTGAGAATGCAGTAAAGCGCACGAGCTGACGACGAAAAGGCCACGAGAGCAACACCTGCCCTCACCCCAGGACAACTGAGAGTAAGCTACACTCTTGAGGCGTATAGCAGCGTCACGCAAACGCTTACATCGATTCCAGCCAAGCAGTGCTACCACTGCCAGGGTCTCGGTCACGTCCAGGCTGACTGCCCGACTCTTCGCATCAGCGGTGGTGCCGCCAACGGCCGCTGCTACTCTTGCGGCCAGCCTGGCCACCTTGCCGTATGTCGATCAATGGCTCCCTCCGTACAAGCTGCATGAAGCTAACGCAAGAACAGAGGAGCTGCCCTACTCCCGGTGCTGCTCCCATTGCCCCTGTTGGCCGTGGAGCTGGCGCTCCCTTCAGAGGTGGCTTCGCTGGCGGCCGCGGTGGTTTCGCTGGTGGCCGTGCTACTAGCTGCTACAAGTGCGGCGGCCCCAACCACTTTGCTCGCGACTGCCAGGCTCAGGCCATGAAGTGCTACGCTTGCGGCAAGCTCGGTCACATCTCCCGTGACTGCTCTGCCCCGAACGGTGGCCCTCTTAACGCTGCTGGCAAGACCTGCTACAGGTGCGGTGAGGCTGGACACATCAGCCGTGATTGCGCTCAGTCCGTTGACACCACCGGTATCGCTCCCGTCAACGGCGAGGCCAACCCGACCCCGGCTGCCGTTCCTAACCCCGAAGCCATCGCCGTCCAGGTCGCTCCTGTCATCCCGACCCCCGCCGTGGCCTAGATAGCCACGGCTGCATGAACGGCGCTCGACTGGCCACTGAGCGCACGGCAGCATAACCAATCTCCGGCCACACTTCTTTTCTATATAACCATTCAACATTTCGGCATGGCGTCTTCCCATTTCACTATTCGCGATATCTAGCGTATATTTTAACAAAACGACCGCTCACGGACACGACATTCACACCACAAAAGCGAACCCTCTATGAACGACATCACGACCCAGCATATACCCCCGTACGCGAGCCTTAGTGCGGAGGATTGAGAGACAAAGAAGGACTCTGAGAGCTCGCCCTGCTTGTAGAAGTAAAGCTCTCGAGTCGCGAGAGGGAGATGAGAATCAAAGTTGCGATGTACGGGGCAGATGAGGTGGTGGAAAGTTTTGGAGCTCCATCACGGCAAAGGAGAGTGTGGAGACAAGATTTAGAGCTGTGTCGATGAGGATGACGAATCGAAGCACGTTTTCTCCAAATGGTATTATTTCGGATGCGATGTTGTTTTCTCCTGTGATTTTACCTGTACTGCTGACACAGCTAATCTGGCCAACAGCACGATGCGACTCGCAAAACATGCGCTACAGTCTCTCGTGGGCTCGAGTGTCCTCTCATGGTGATACCAGCGACTTTCGCAGGTTCTAATCGTCCACATGCCAGTGAGATAGCAAGGTCTCGGCTGTGCGTTGTTCATGTAAAATATTTATTGAGCGCGCACGACATTTCGACTGTACAGACTTAACACGCCGGATATTATACACAGCTACGGTCAAGCAGACTGTCTCGTCTTTGGCTGTCTGGGATTTAAGCTCGCCAAGAGGTGAGGTCGACCCAGGTCGCTCCTTCTACTTTATGAGATGGCCGCAAAAGTTATCTGTACACTTCTGGTCTGGTTTTCCGTCCTCTCTACGACCCTCACAAGATCGTTATTCATCGCCTCATCATCAATTGATACCAGTACTTCATCAAAATCATCAAGTTCAACACTATACCACCCCATTCACCCAAGCAATCATGCCTGGTTCAGTCGCCAGCAGCAGTGATGACGAGGTGAGCTTTCAACAAGCTCACCATTGCCGTGATACATTGCTTAACCTTCTCTTCAGAACGAGAGCCTCATTGTGGACATTGACCAGCTTCAATCGCATGGTAATATCGTCCAAGTGTTCGCCGATGCGCTTTGCTTACCCCTTCACTAGGCATCAACCAGTCCGACATCCTGAAGCTGAAGAGTGCCGGCTTCTACACTGTTGCGGTCGGTATCCAGCCTCAGCAAGCCAGTGAGCGGTAGCTAATGGATCAACCACCAGGCTGTTCACGCTCAACACAGCAAGCATCTTCTCAAGATCCGCGGCTTCTCTGAGATCAAGGTCGAGAAAGTCAAGGAGGCTGTCAAAAAGAGCCTGGTACGTTCCTCTCCGACTGCCTGTCTGCTTTAACGAACGAGACTGACACAGTCAAGCCCAATGGCGCCGGTTTCATGACCAGCGGAGACCTCGCACATGTCAGAAAGCGCTGTTTCCGTATATCCACCGGCAGCAGGCAATGGGATTCGATCCTGAACGAGGGGTTCCAGTCGTGCAGCATCAGCGAAGTCTATGGAGAGTTTCGTCAGTATCTCTCAGCGGTTTGTTCTGGACTCTTTGGCTGACGTGGATGAAGGTTGTGGCAAAACTCAACTCTCGCACACCATGGCCGTTATCGCCCAACTGCCGAAAGAGAAGGGCGGTGCGGAAGGCCGTGTCGCAGTCATCGATACCGAAGGCACGTGGCGTCCGGAGCGCATTGAGCAGATCTCTGAACGGTTTGGAAGTAAGGCATCTCGCTGGCCGTCGTCCTCGCGAATAATGCTCACGCCGTTTAGTTGACCCCAAAGCTGCCAACGAGAACATCCTCTATACCCGCGCCGAAAACAGTGAGGACCAGCACGAGCAACTGTGCGGTCTGGCCGAGACGTTCGCTTCTGGACAGTTCCGCCTGCTCATCATCGACAGCATCATGGCACACTTCCGCAACGACTATCATGGCCGAGGCGAGCTGAACGAGCGCCAGGGCAAACTTGGCCAACATCTCCGCAAACTCACCCAAATGGCGGAAGAATTCAACATCGCGGTCGTCATCATCAACCAGGTCCAATCTGATCCTGGAGCCAGTGCGCTGTTCGCAGGCGCAGATGGTCGCAAACCAATCGGCGGCCACGTGCTTGCCCACGCGTCAACTACCCGCATCCTCCTTCGCAAGGGCCGTGGTGAAGAACGTGTCGCAAAAGTCATCGACTCTCCAGGTATGTGGCAATCTTCACCTTACAACGTTGCTGCAATACTGACCACTACTACAGACTGCGCTGAGAAGGAAGCTACCTACATCATTACCACTGGCGGTATCAACGATCCCGACAAGGCTTAGGTGACGAGTCATTTTCTGAAGCGCTTTTTCTACATGTTTGGGCATGTCATGATGTGATGGCGCCAAGCTGTCGCTGTGGTTTGAAAGTAGTTGATTCGTTTTGGCTGTAAATTTTGGGATGAACTGCCGGGTATAAAGCTAAGATAATGTGCAGAAATTCGTCAGATGAAGCCCTATCTGTGTTCGTTCGATTCTCCGTCACTGCAGATAGTAGACAGTGCCTTCAAACAGACGTCGAGCCGTCCGAAAGACTGTGACCTCCTCCGCCTGTTGTTCGCCATCGAGCAGGACGTCAACTTCCATGTCGCCGCCAGGATGCAGCAGCTTGATGCTGTCAAGTCGCATTGAGGTGTTTGAGTCTTTGCGTTGTACTGTTTTGTACGTCTCTGATCCAGATCGCACTTTGTTGCGGATGGCATGTGCGATGGTTCCTTCGGTGCAAGCTGCCGTTCCCAGGCAGACTGCACCCGTCAATTGCAGACTCCCGTGTGGCTTTCCCATCGAGTAAGCAACGACCTGGATGTCTGGCGAGATCGAGGAGTCTGCCCGGGGACTAGGTTCTGTCAAGACTGCAATCTTGGGGGTACCTCTGGTGAGTGCTGCTTCCTCGACGCTGCTGGCCAAGCCCATCAATATGGCCGCTTCCCTCCTTACATCCTCGATGAATGCTAGGGATATCTCGGCTCCGGGACCTTGCTCGCGGAAGAAATCTGGCAAAGAGCTCTCGTCGACCCAGCAGAATGGGTTGGCTGCGTCCACGAGACTAACTCGCACAGGTACCGGAGGTGTCTCGAGTGATGTTTGGACAAGGATGACGTCCATTGGACGACCGCTTGGGAGCAGCTTACCGGTCATCGCTCCAGACGGTTTTGCAAAAGTCATCTGGACACGGCTGCCGGTGGAAGATAGGCCTGGCAGTGCACAGTCGCCGTCTTCGACGAAGTGTCCTTCATCGTCCACTTGAACGGTCTCTACCATGACTGACTTTGTGTTTGTATTGTATACTCGAACTTGGACCTGCGAGATCGATCGTTAGCACAAGAACAGTCAATATTCGTTCGATGACTACTTACCTGAGTCTCTCCTGGTTGGACCTTCACCAAACCTTCGTCGACAGCGAAGGGGCCGACTCCAGAAGCAATGTTTCCGCAATTGCCTGTCATGTCGAGCTTGGGAGTTCCGATTGGTACTTGAACGAATGTGTAATCGACATCTACCCCAGGGCGTTTCGATGGTGAGACAACTGCGACTTTGGACGTTGTCGAAGTTGCACCGCCAATTCCGTTGAGTTGTTTGGGATCACAGTCGTAAGAACCCATCACTCGGGTAATGACAGCCGCCCAATCATCAACGCTTGACGGCAAATCCTGTCGATGGAGGTAAAGGCCTTTCGATGTGCCGGCTCTCATCCAGACCGCTGGAAGTGCTCTGCGTCGTTTGGGCATGACGGTGGGTGCTGCGAGAGGTGTGACGAGTCCAGGCATGATGGGCAATGGCAGTGGTAGTCTTGTTGAGATGTGAGGGATTGTGATGTGTTCGATGTGTCGAGCTGCAGACTTGAACATTTTACGACGTGGGCAAAAGATAGCGTTTGTCTCCTGGACCGTGCCATCTTATGTTCTCACTGCGATGTTCTGCCGTTTACTATTCTGTCAACTGCCTCGCAAGAAGAGGTGGTTTCGGCACGTTTGAAGACGTGCCCGTGCCAGCGATCATCCGCGGACGAATCCCACGGAACATGATGAGCCGCGGGATCACGGTTATGGCGGCGGCGGCCGGCTTCGCCAAAGGAAGAACCCAAAACAGAACCAAGCATGCAACATAATCACCACCTTTACCCTGTAGGAGGAACGAGACCCCGCGCGAGAGGTATCATCCCAACGGCGAATATGGGGACCCCAAGATTCTGATAAAGGCTTGGATGGCTCTGGGTCTGCTTGGCTTCTTGGAAGTCCATCCCAACCGCCAACCGCCAACGGTCAACCAACGATCAACCATCGCCATGCCGTCTCGACACGCAGTCGCCGTTGCGATGAGCACGCCTGCTCCCAAGGAGATCTACAACAAGCACATCTATCTAATCGCTCTGGTTGCTTCCATGGGAGCTTTCATGTTCGGATATGATCTTGCTTTTATAGGAACGACGATCACTCTGAAACCGTTCAAGCATGACTTTGGATTACTGCACGCCTCGGAGGCTACAAGTGATGCTTTCTCCGCCAACATCGTTTCGCTTCTTCAAGCGGGATGCTTCTTTGGGTCCTTGGCAGTCGCGCCGTTGGGTGACAGGTTCGGTCGACGACCTGCTCTGATGGTCGCTGGTTTGACGTTCTGCGTTGGCTCTCTTATGCAGACTGTCAGCTTTGGGCACGTGTCTGTCATGTATATCGGTCGGGCGATAGGTGGATTGGTAAGCTTGCTGATCCAGCTTCATCTCCGTGATAGCTTGCTAATAACCTTTCAGGGAGTCGGTCTTGCTAGTGGTATTGTGCCCTTGTACTGTGCGGAGCTTAGCCCCCCTGCCATTCGTGGTAGACTGGTTGGAATCTATGAGATCTCCGTGCAGTTGGGTACCTGTATCGGCTTCTGGATTTGTTATGGAGTCAAGCAGCACATGGCCGAGACTTCTTCACAATGGATCTTGCCTTTCGCAATTCAACTCATCCCCGGCGGTCTGCTGGTGATTGGCATGATCTTCGTTCCGGAGTCACCAAGGTAAGTGGAGTTCGAGCAGTTTCGATCAAATCGTACTCGACGACTGACCTCGTCGTTCTTAGATGGCTCGCCCAATTCAAATCTCGTGATGCCGCCAGCCGGGTACTCGTCAAGCTCAGACAACTCCCAGAAGATCACTCCTACCTCCAGGAGGAACTTTCCCACATCATGTCGACCGTATATGACCACAGAGAAGATCGTACAGGCGGTGGCATGCTATCCCAGTGGAAAGAGCTTGGCAACCCCGGCAACCGCAGACGCATCTTCATCGGAGTCGCAATCTTTGTCTTCATGCAATTCGCCGGATCTAACGCTATAAAGTGAGTTTGCTTTCGTATGTCATCCACAAACGACCTCGAACTAACATCAGCTCCACAGTTATTACTCGCCTAGGATTTTCAAATCTGTCGGCCTCACCGGATCCTCTACCAGCTTGTATGCCACTGGCATCTACGGCGTTGTCCGCCTGTTTTGCGTCATCATCGCCATGTACTACGTCGTCGATCGCTTCGGCCGGAGGAAGATGCTCATGGGAGGTGCTGCGGTCATGCTGGTAGCGATGTGGTTTATCGGAGCATACATCAAGATCGCGGGTCCGGGTGAAGGTGAAGGTAGTGAATTGACGGCTGGAGGCTACGCCGCCGTCACTTTCATCTACATCTTCGCTGTGGGCTTCTGCTTTTCGTACGCCGGTCTGCCATGGATCATTTGCGCGGAGATTTTCGGTCTCCGGATGAGAGGTATTGGTATGGCGGTGTGCACTGCGACACACTGGCTGTTCAATTTTGTCATTGCTCGGTCGGTGCCTTATATGGTGTCGAACATTGGGTAAGTGCAATGCACACGGACATCTGCGATGGAGAGTGAGCTTGCTGACACTTCATCTTCTTGAACAGATACGGGACTTACTTCGTGTTTGCGAGCTTCATCACCTTGTCGATACCGTTCGTCTACTTCTGCGTTCCGGAGACCAAGGGACTATCGCTGGAGGACATCGAGACATTGTTTGGCGGGGAGACTGCAGTCTCTAGTGATGCTGCGCTCGAGGAGGCCAAGAGTGCCACTTCAATGCATATTGAGCGCTCGGACAAGTAAACTGGAAGAGCGTTTTGTCGGTGTCAGCCAAATTCAGGCGTTCGTCGGAAATCCGCCAGATGCGGCTGGAGGCGATTAGAGTTGCACAGATATATACGGCACATTATGAATTTGATTGAAAGGCTTCTTCCAAGAGCTCCGTGGAATTCGTAGTCTGGCTGTGTGTCGTTTTGAATTATTTATTCTCATGGTA
>Ga0265780_10001593_pt1 | contig 31630 bp, 37 predicted proteins | sample P1T30metagenome_FD_192432 | JGI IMG/M metagenome (GOLD analysis project Ga0265780, IMG submission 192432) | Plant litter microbial communities from East Loma Ridge, Irvine, California - P1 T30 | ecosystem: Environmental > Terrestrial > Plant litter > Unclassified | place: USA: California... | reverse complement strand
CACGGCATGGTCATCGGCATGGGCGACTTCAAGCCGGGCGTGGCGCCCTTGACGCTGCCGTCCTGGCTGTGGAGCGGTTCACTGGTGGCGATACGCTGCGTGACCGCGCTGCTGGCGCTGTTCCCGCTGTGGCTGGCGCAGCGCTTGTTCCACCGCTACTCGCCCGACCGCGTCAAGCCGGGCCGCAGCCGATCGCGCCGCTCGCCGCTGGCCCTGGTCAACGGCTGGCTGCGCCCGCTGGCGCGGCTGGCGCGGCCGCTGTTCGGCCTGTCCGCGCGCCTGCCCGGCATCCCCGGCCAGGCGCTGGCCGACGTCGCCCTGACCCTGGTGGCGGCACCGGCCGCGATCGCGCTGCTGTTGCTGGCCCAGGTGCTGGCGCTAGCCATCGATGTTCACCTGCTGCCGGGCCTGATGCTGGCCTGCGTCGCGGTCTGGGGCGTGCTGGTGAGCGACTTGCCCACGCGCGACCTGGACGCCGCCTGCGCCGCCATGGCCGATGCCGTGCACGGCGGCGCTCGCCGTTACTGGCGCCAACTGGCCGCGGTGGCCGTGCTGGGCCTGATGTTCACGGGGGCGGCGGCGCTGCGCCTGGCCGCAACCAGCACGGTGCACGGCGCCGCCGTGGTGGTGGGCGTGCTTGCCCTGTCCGCGTTCGCCGCCCTGTTGGGGCGCGCCAGCGGCGGCGCGCGCCTGTTCCTGGTGCTGTTCCTGGTCGGGCTGTACATCGGCATCCAGGTCGATACGGTGGCGCTGGCCGACGTGGTCGGCTTCCACGGCGCGGCGACGGCGCCATCGGTGCTGGCCTGGCTGGCATTGGGGATGGCGGTCGCCTGGGGCGGCCATCTGAAAGTCAACCTTCAAGAAAGGAAGTGATCGCATGCTGCAACGCGTAACCGGCCTGCTGCTGGCCGCCATGCTGTGCGCCGCGGGCGCGCAGGCCCAGGAAACATCCAGCATCTTCGACCCGGCCAAGTTGAAGGGTCCGGCCAAAGGCGTGCCCAACGAAACGATGGTGCTCGGCACGGCCCACCTGAAGTACCTGCCGGCCGCCTTCAAGCCTCAGAACCTGCAGCCGCTGCTGGCGCAGCTGGCCGCCTGGAAGCCGCGCATCATCGCCATCGAGAACCTGTCCGGCCCGCAGTGCGCCTTCATGCGCCAGTATCCGAAGCGCTACGAGGACACGATCAAGAGCTATTGCTGGAACCCGGCCCCGGCGCGCGCCGCCACCGGCCTGGACGTGCCGGCCGCCACCGCGGAAGCCGAGCGCCTGCTGGCCAACTGGCCCGCCAGCCCGCCCCCGGCGCAGCGGCGCCGCCTGGCCGCCGTCTTCCTGGCCGGAGGCGAACCGGTGTCCGCGCTGGTGCAATGGCTGCGCCTGCCCGAGGCGGAGCGGCGCGCCGGCGACGGTCTCGATGCCGCCCTGGTTGCGGCACTGGACAAGCGCATGGGCGAGCGCAGCGAAGATGCGCTGATCGCCGCGCCGCTGGCGGCCAGGGTGGGCCTGGAGCGCGTGGTCGGGATGGACGACCACACGGCCGATGCGCCGGACGCGGACCCGAAGGCGTCCGGCGCCGCCATCATGAAGGCCTGGGACAATCCGGCGACCGCGAAGCGCAAGCGGGAGGACGATCGCCTGCACGAGAACGTCGGGACGCCGGACGGCGTGATGGCACTGTACCGCGCCTTCAACGATCCGGGCCAGGCGAAGATGATTTATGAAAGCGACTTCGGCGCGGCGCTCGAGGAACCCTCGCCGCAGCAGTTCGGGCGCGGCTACGTCGGCTACTGGGAAACGCGCAACCTGCGCATGGCGGCCAACATCCGCGAAGCGATCGGCTTCCTGCCGGGCAGCCGCACGCTGGTCATCGTCGGGGCCTCGCACAAGCCCTACCTGGAGGCTTACCTGAACCAGATGCACGACGTGCGGATCGTGCCGTCGCAGCAGGTACTGCGCTGAGGAAGCGGGAGCCGGACGCGCATGGCGGACTCATCCGTGTACACTGCATCCACTCCTGTACACCCTATTTGAACCATGCACGTGATACTCAGAGCCGGCTTGCTGGCCGCCTGCCTGTCGACCCTGCCCCCGATGGCCCTGGCCGGTCCGGCGCAAAAGGAAGCCATGACCCTGGTGCAGCGCCAGCACCTCGGCGGCAACCTCAAAATCATCGCCCTGGCCACCGCGCAGAAGACCGAGACCTTTGCCATGCTGGCCTCGAAGGTCGGCGCGCCGCAAGCGAAGACCCTGGTGTCGAAGGAACTGGACAGCCACGCGCGCCAGTTCGAGGGCAAGTGGAACAAGAATCTCGCCGACATCTATGCGCAGCATTTCACGCCAGAGGAATTGAGCTCGCTCGCGGCGCAAGGTCCGAAGTCGAAGTTCGCGGACAAGATGGCCGGGAAGCAGCCGGAGATCGGCGGCGAGATGCGGCGCCGGAGCACGCCGATCCTGATTTCCTACGTCACGGCGGCGATGAAGAGCGCCTTGACCAGGGCCTCGAAAAATTAAGCACTTCCGCTGATCCGTTCAGTCGGCGTCCACGATCATCGCCAGCAGATCGGTCACACCGATATCGACCCCGGCCTGGGTCAGCAGCGTGCTGGCCTGGCCGCGGTGATGGGTCTGGTGATTGAAGAAGTGCAGCAGCAGGCTGCCAAAGGGCTTGCGGAATGCCTGTCCTCGCGTGTTCCGATACACCAGCACCTGCGCCAGGTCGTCTTCCCGCAGCTCGGCCGCCAGCGCCGTGATGATGGCGTCGAGCCGCATGCGCTGCGCTTGCAGGGTGGCGAGATCGTCGCCATACGATTGGGTCAGGCCGGTCGGGATCGGCATGCCGCGCAGCGGATCGAGCGCGCGGAAGGCCGTCGGGTGCAGCGTGAAGCGCGTGAGCCAGATCGTGTCCGCCGCGACCAGGTGATTCATGGTGCCCAGCAGGGAGCCGAAGAAGGCCTTGCGCTCGGCGCGCAGTTCGTCCGGCGCCAGCCGGGCGGCGACGGCGTAGAGCTGGCGGTTCATGCCGGCGTTGTAGTCCGCCAGCAGGATGATGTCGGCGCAATGCGGCACGCTGCACTCCTTCCTGTCAGCGTTTTTCCTTGTCGATCTGCTGCAGCAGCTTGAACGCCTCGCGCTCGATCACCGGCTGCGCATCGGCCAGTTCCTTGCTGGCCTGGACGTAGGCGGCGCGCTTGCGTTCCTTCTTCTCTTCCGGCGGCACCACCGGCTTGGCGCCCGGGAACAAGAGCTGCGTGCCGCTGTTGTACTTGTCGTGGATGACCTTCTGGCCGTACGGGGTAGTGTAGAAGCGGGTCATCTCGGTGGCGGTATCCTGCGAGATGAAGTGCGCCAGTTGCGGCGCCAGGCGCTGGTAGACCTGCGCGGGCGGCGTCCTGTCGATCTTGGCGAACACGGCCTGGCGCTGCGCTTCGCTTGCGTAACGGCTGCGGGAGGCCACGCCGCGCAGGACTTTTTCGACCTGCATGGCGCCCATCAGGTCTTGCACGGCTTTCACGTGGGCGGGCGTGGGCGCCGCCGTCTGTACGGCCGCCGGGGGGGCGGCGGCGAATGCCGGGGCGGTAAAGACGAGCGACAGGCCCAGTGCGGCTTGGACGACAAACTTCATACATCTCCCTTCGAATGAGAACATTATCTCAGTGTACGGTGAGACTTGCTTCAACAGCAATAGTGATTTGTCGTCCCGGCGATGCTCGAATCAGCGGCGGCGGCGTGCCAGGGCCAGGCCAAGCAGGCCCAGACCGGCCAGTGCCAGCGATGCCGGTTCCGGCACGGCTGCCGGTGCGTCGACCAGCGCCAGCGAGGTCGTCATCGTGAAGTTCGACGCGTTGGTGTGGCGTTCGGCCTGGAAGATATCCAGGTTGTAGGTGCCGCCGCTGGTCATGCCGGCGCTTGCCGCGAAGTTATTCAGGTTGACCATCGCGGTTTCCACAGCATGCACGCCACCGAGGTCGATCGCCAACTGGCCGTTGATGAACACCCACACGTCGTCGTCACCGGTGAAGGTGAAGGTGGAATTCAGCGCGCTGTTGTAGGTGAAATTCGTGTGCCATTCGGTGGTGAAGCCGAAATTGTGGCCCGAGGTCGTTTGTCCCAGCAGTTTGCCGTCGATCGGGAAGAACGAGTTGCTGCTGTACTGGTACAGGTTCGGCGAGATTTCGTTCAGGGTGATCGCAACGCTGCCGGTGCGGTTGACGGTCGCATCGTCGTGATACCACTGGTAGAACGAGGCGGCGCTGTTCACGGTCGGATTCGAATCGGCGGCGTTGTAGACGGGCTTGCCGTCGGCGCCGAGCTTGGTCTGGACGATGCCGCGGTCGTCGCCGAGCTTCGTTTCGAAGTCGGCGTGGCCCTTGACGCCGTTGTAGGTCGTGCCGTAGGCGTTGAAGTCGCGCACGGTGCCGGTCAGCGTGATGACGCCCGCGGTGGCGTCGGCCATGACCAGCGAAGCGGCGAGGATGGCGGTGCTCGAAAGAATGTTGAAGCGCATGATTTACTCCCTGATTGTAATGACAGAACATACAAGCAGGAAACATGCCATGACGTTGATCAACTAAAGATTCTTATTTGAATCAAATAGTTACTCTATACAACTTTTAGGTGTATAAAGGCACTGTAAGATTTTTCGACAGTTTTTGCCGCTACAACTGCTCCTTCTGCTTCACGATCGGATCCTCCGTGTGCGTCCACCCGCTCATCAGGGAATAGCCCACCGCCAGCAGGGTCGGCCCGATGAACAGTCCGACGAAACCGAAGGCGATCACCCCGCCCAGCACGCCCAGCAGCGTCAGCAGGAAAGGCAGGCTGGAGCCGCGGCTGATCAGCATCGGCCGCACCACGTTGTCCACGCCGCTGATCAGGAAGAAGCCCCACACCAGCATGAACACGCCCCACCCCGTGCTGCCCTGGGAGAACAGCCAGATCGCCGCGCCGCCCCAGATGATGGGCGGGCCGACCGGGATCAGGGAGGACACGAACACCAGCACCGACAGCAGCAGCACCGCCGGCACGCCCGCGATCATGAAGCCGATCGCCGCCACCAGGCCCTGGGCCAGCGCGGTGCCGAGCAGGCCGTACATTACGCCGCGCACGGTCTGGCTGACGATGTCGGTGACCGTCTCGGCCTCGTCGTTCATGATGCGTTTCATGGCCGCGCCGATCACGGTCTTGAGGGCTTCGCCGTCGCGGTAGAAGAAGAAGCTGACGAAGGCGGCGATGCTCATCTGGACCACGCCGGCGCCGAGCATGATGCCGCCGGCCAGCAGCGCGCGCCGCGCCGGCTCGACCATGCGCTGGGCCAGTTCCATCATGCGCTCGCGGCTGGCCACCAACTGGCGCAGGTAGGCGTCGACCTGGTCGCCGACCAGCGGGATGTCGCGGATCCATTCGGGCGGCAGCAGTTCGCCGTGGCTCAGCGCCGCCTTCATCTGGTCGAAGGCGCCGGCGATGTTGTCGGCCAGGTTGTATGCGACCAGCGCCAGCGGGATGATCACCAGCAGGGTCAGCGTGAGCGTCATGGTCAGCGCCGCCAGCGTGCGGCGGCCGCGCATGCGCGCGCGCAGCTTGAGGTACAAGGGCCAGGAGGAGATGACGACGGCGGCCGCGAACAGGATCGCGGCCAGGAAGGGCCGCAGCACATACAGGCAGCCGACGGTCAGCAGGAGGATGGCGCCGGCGCGGGTATAGTTTCTTCCAGGTCCGTGGTCCATGCCATCCCGATCACCGTATTGACGATATCAGGATAGTAACTGACGAATGTCGTGCACGATAGCATCGGCGCCGGTGCCGTGGCGGACGAACAGGCGCACTCGGCCATCCTTGTCGAAGATGAAGCTGCCGGCCATGTGGTTGATGGTGTAGCTGCCCGGTTCCGCGCCCGGCACTTTCTCGTAGTAGACCTTGAAGTCCTTGGCCACGGCCGCGGTTTGTTCAAGCGTGCCGCGCAGGCCGATGAAGCGCTTGTCGAAGGCCGGCACGTAGGCCGCCAGCAGTTCCTGGGTGTCGCGCTCGGGGTCGACGGTGATGAAGACGACCTGCACCTGGTTGGCCTGCGGGCCCAGCTTCTGCATCACGCTGGCCATCTCGGCCATCGTGGTCGGGCACACGTCCGGGCATTGCGTATAGCCGAAGAAGACGACCACGGCCTTGCCCTTGAAGTCGGCCAGCGTGCGCTGCTTGCCGGTGTGGTCGGTCAGGCTGAAGCCCTTGGCGTAGTCCAGGCCGGTGACGTCGGTGTTCTGGAAGCTGGCCTGCTGCTTGCCCGGCAACTTGTCGCATGCGGCGAGGGCCACCCCGAGGGTGCAGGCAAGGAGCAAGGCGGGCAGCAGTTTTTTCATGTCAGAAGCTCAGGTAATGCTTGAGGTAGTGGTCGACCAGCAGGGCCGCGAACAGCAGCGACAGGTAGACGATCGACCAGGTGAAGGCTTTACGGGCGATCTGGTCGCTGTAGTGCTTGTGGATCAGCCAGCCGTAGCGCAGGAACACGGCGTTCAGCGCGACCGCCGAGAGCAGGTAGAACACGCCGCTCATGCCGACCGCGAACGGCAGCAGCGTGCAGGCGGCCAGCGCGACCGAGTACAGCCAGACCTGCAGGCCGGTGTGCTTCATGCCGTGGGTGACCGGCAGCATCGGCAGGCCGGAACGGACGTAGTCGTCGCGGCGGTACATGGCCAGCGCCCAGAAGTGCGGCGGGGTCCAGATGAAGATGATCAGGACCAGCAGCCAGGCTTCCATCGGCACGCTGTCGGCCACCGCGGCCCAGCCCAGGGCCGGCGGCATGGCGCCCGAGAGGCCGCCGATCACGATGTTCTGCGGCGTATTCGGTTTCAGCAGGACCGTGTAGATCAGCGCGTAGCCGACGAAGGTGACGAAGGTCAGCCACATCGTCAGCGGGTTGACCATGGTGTACAGCACGCCCATGCCGAGGCCGCCGAGGACGGCGGAGAACAGCAGGGTCTGGGTGGTCGACAGCTCGCCCATGGCGGTCGCGCGGCGCGCGGTGCGGGCCATGCGGGAATCGACCTCGGCTTCGATCAGGCAGTTGACGGCAAAGGCGGCGCCGGCCAGCAGCCAGATGCCGATCGTGCCCCAGACCAGCACGTGCCAGCCAGGAAAGCCGTCGGTGGCGAGGAACATGCCGATCACGGCGCAGAAGACGGCGAGCTGGGTGACGCGCGGCTTGGTCAGCGCCCAGTATTGTGCGATCCGGTTGGGCGGTTTGTGGGTGGCGGTTTGGGTAATCATGAATGGCCCGCAGGCGCCAGGGCTTGTCGTGGCGACGAGCGCGGCGCCTGGTGGAGTTGGTACTGTACCTTGAAGTTTAACATGGTCACCAGCAGGACGAGGAGCGCCGCCCCGGCGTTGTGCAGGACGGCAATGACCAGCGGGAAGCTGAAAAACACGGTGGCGATCCCCGTCAGCGCCTGGGCGAGCACCACCAGCACGATGTTGCGCGCCGTGCCGCGCAGGCCCGGCATACGCCAGGCGCGCCAGGCTGCAAGGCACAGGACCAGCACCACGACGGCCGCGAAGTTGCGGTGGACCCAGTGGATCGCGGTCAGGGCCTGGAACGGCAGGTAGTGGCCGGCAGCCGTCTTGCCGAGTTCGCGCCACAGCGTGAAGCCGTGTTCGAAGTCCATGTCTGGGACAATTTGTCCATTACAAAGCGGGAAATCGTTGCAGGCAAGTGTCGCGTAATTGGTACTGACCCAGCCGCCGAGTGCCAATTGCACCAGCAGGACGATGCCGGACAGCCAGGCGAGCGGACGCAGGCGGCGCAGCGCGTCCGCATTCGCGTTCACCGGCGCCGGCTTGACCATTTGATCTTCCCTGCCCCCGAGCCACACCGCCAGCGCCAGCAGCGTCATGCCGAACAGCAGGTGCAGGGTGACGATGACGGGCTGCAGCTTCAAGGTCACGGTCCAGGCGCCAAACGCGCCCTGCACGCAGACCCAGACGAACAGCAGGGTCGGCAGCGCCGGCCCGCGCACGGCGGCCTGCGGCGCGCCGCCCTTGCGCTTGCGGCGCCACTGCAGCCAGGACGCCGCCATCAGGATGATGATCATGAGGCCGATGCCCATCGCCAGGAAGCGGTGGATCATCTCGATCCAGGCCTTGAACCGGGTGACGGGGCCGGTCGGCATCAGGGCTTCGGCGGCGGCGATGTGCTCGTGCGCCAGGAAGGGATTGGCTTCGCCGTAGCAGCCGGGCCAGTCCGGGCAGCCGAGGCCCGAGTCGGTCAGGCGCGTGAAGCCGCCGAACACGATCAGGTCGAAGGTGAAGAAGGCGATGACCCAGGCCAGCTTGCGGTACTTGTGGGTGCCGGTCGCGGTCCAGACCAGGGCGAGCGGCACGCAGGCGGCCAGGAAGCCCGTCAGGGCCAGCAATACGAAATTCGAAACTTCCATAATGAACCAGTGAATCGGTGAATCGGCATCAACCGACTGCGGATGCCTTCAGCAGTTTGTAGATGTCCTTGTAGACCTTGCGCGGTTCCGGATTCTGCGGGAAGCGCATCATCAGGTGGCCGAGCGGGTCGATCAGGTAGATGTGATCGTTCGTGGTGGTGCCGGGGTCAAACGGCAACCAGTGGGCGACGGTGGCGGCGTCGGCACGCAGCATGTGGGTGCCGTCGAATTCGCGGATGACCAGGGTCTCGAGCGGTTCGCGGTCGGTGACCAGCCAGACGCGCTCGATGCGCGCCATCTCCTTGCCCTGCATCAGGCGCAGCTGGCGCATGGCGAACAACTGCTTCTGGCAGGCGTCCGCGCAGGCGCCGGAACCGGTCATCAGCATCACCCATTTGCCTTTGAAGCTGTCCAGCGCCACCGGGCGGCCGTCCAGGGTCGTGGTGGCCATCGCCGGGACCGGGTGGGCGCGCTGGTCGATCAGGGTGCCGTAGTTGCTGCGCTTTTCCGGTTTGAGCACGTAATACGTGAAGTAGGAGGCGATCAGCGGCGAGGCGCAGACCAGCAGCACCAGCAGCAGCATCCAGCGGCCGCGCTTCTGTTTCGCTTTCCCTGCGGTCTTGTCGATACTGTCAGCCGTCATGTTTGCGTCCACCGCGGAACCCCGTTATCACAAAAAATAGAAAGGCCATGGAAGCCAGCGCATACCACTGGAAGGCGTAGCCCTTGTGCCGGTCCACGTCGACGCCGGGCGCGGGCCAGGCGCGCACCAGCGCCTCGCCTGGGATGGCCGGCCCGGTCTGCTCGAGCAGGAAGGGCTGCAGGTCCAGGCCGCTGGCGCGGGCAATCTCTCCCACCTCCGCGTTCTGCACGATGGCGCCGGGCGCGAGCCTGGGCGGCGTCCCCAGCTGCATCACGCGCGCCGGACGCCGGACCGCCCTGCCTTCGATGGTGACGGTACCCGCGGGCGTGTCGAACTTCGGTATCCGATCATGCCCGCCCGGATCGCGCGGCAGCCAGCCACGGGCGATTAGCACGTGCTTGTTCCCACCCGCTATTCTAAACGGCATCAGCAAAACGAACCCGCTGCGCCCTTCGAGCGGGCGGTTGTCGAGGAACACCGGCCAGTTGGGGATGAATTCGCCGGTGACAATGACGCGGCGGTATTCGATGGCGGCCGGATCCTGGTTGGCGGCGTCCAGCGTCAAGGGCGGCGCCTGCGTGCGCTGCGCCAGCGTGGCCTGCAGCGCCGTCTTCTCCGCCGCGCGCCGCACCTGCCAGTTGCCCAGTGCGATGCCGAGGGCCACCAGCACCAGCATCGCCACGAACGGAACTGTTCTAAATCGGAAGCGCAGTCGCATTACAATGATGATCCAACCTTTCCCCACCAGGGCCCGCCATGAAAATCGTCGTCGCCATCGCGTTCGTGCTCATCCTCGGCAGCCTGGCCTCTGCCTTGTTCTTCCTGATGCGCGACAAGGGGCGCAGCAACCGCACGGTGCAGGCGCTGGCGATGCGGGTAGGGTTGTCGATCACGCTGTTCTTGCTGGTGCTGTTTTCGTACAAGATGGGGTGGATTCAGCCGACCGGTTTGCGTTAGCAAACCGGTCGCCCCTGCGCAGGCAGGGGCCTAAGTTTGCAAGCGTGTCGCCAGCTCAAAGAGAACTTGGATTCCCGCCTGCGCGGGAATGACGTTTTCGAGTTCGCGGTTCTTTTTATGTTCTCGCTGCCGTCAAAGCCAATACACCACAACATACAAGCCCAGCCACACCACGTCCACGAAGTGCCAGTACCAGGCCGCCCCCTCGAAGGCGAAATGGTGCTCCGGCGTGAAATGCCCCTTCAGCACCCGGTACAGCACCACCGACAGCATGATCGCCCCCATGGTCACGTGGAAGCCGTGGAAGCCGGTCAGCATGAAGAAGGTCGACCCGTAGATGCCCGAAGTCAGCTTCAGGTTCAGCTCGGAATAGGCATGGTGGTATTCATAGGCCTGGAAGCCCATGAAGACGGCGCCCAGCAGGATGGTGGCGAACAGCCAGAACGCGGTCTTGCTGCGGTGCCCGAGGCGCAGCGCATGGTGGGCGATGGTCAGCGTCACGCCCGAGGTCAGCAGCAGCGCGGTGTTGATGGTCGGGATCGGGAACGGCCCCATGGTGTTGAAGCTCTCGACCGTGCCGGCCGGGCCGACGTTGCCCCAGTGGCCGGCAAAGTCGGGCCAGATCACCTTGTGGTCGAGGTCGGACAGCCAGGGCATGCTGATGGCGCGCGCATAGAACAGCGCGCCAAAGAAGGCGCCGAAGAACATCACCTCCGAAAAGATGAACCAGCTCATCGACCAGCGGTAGGACAGATCGATGCGCTCGCTGTACTTGCCGGCTTCGGATTCGCCGATGGCGTCGCCGAACCAGAAATACAGCACCACCAGCATCGCGGCGATGCCGGCGAGGCACACGCCCGGCCCCCAGCCGGCGCCGTTGACCCAGCCGGACGCACCCGCCATCGTGGTCAACATCGACATGCCGGCCACCAGCGGCCAGCGCGACGGGCCGGGCACGAAATAATAAGGCGCGCCCGATGTTGAACTGTGGGGTGTGGCCTGCGGCGAAATCTGTGGCGAACTCATTCCGATCTCCTCAATCAAGCATATTGTCGATGTCTTACCTGCCTGGTGGGCACAGTGTGCCCACGCCGGCCACGCCCACCCTACGCGTGCGCGACCACCATCTTCACCACAAATACCAGAATACCGATGAACACCAGCGCACCGATCAAGCCGCCCACGATCACGTGGACCGGGTTCAGGTTGGCCGCATCGTGCTCGTAGTCGCGGCGCTTGCGCACCCCGAAGAAGGACCAGAACACGGCCTTCATGGTGGCGCCGAACGAGGCCGGGCGCGGTTGTTCGCCGGGTTCCACTTCTACTCCTTGCGCGCCGCCACCGCGCCGCCGATCTCGAAGAAGGTGTACGACAGCGTGATGTTCTTCACCTCGCGCGGCAGCTTGGGGTCGATGAAGAACACCACCGGCATCTGGCGCGCCTCGTTCGGACCCAGCACCTGCTCCTGGAAGCAGAAGCACTCCACCTTCTTGAAATGCGGCATCGCCGACTGCGGCGCGTAACTCGGGATCGCCTGCGCCTTCACGGTGCGCGCCTGCGTGTTCACGACTTCGTAGACCACGGTCGTCATCGCGCCCGGATGCACGTCGACGCTGCGCTGGGTCGGGCGGAAGCGCCACGGGCCCTGGGCATTGCCGTCCAGTTCGATGGTGACCGTGCGCGTCATGTCGACTTGGGTGTTGGTCGGCGGCGCCACCGTGCCGTCCTTCTGCGTCAGTACGTTGATGCCCAGGACTTCGCAAACCTGGCGGTACACCGGCACCAGCGCATAGCCGAAGCCGAACATGACGACCGCCATCACCACCAGCTTGAGCAGCATGGTGCGGTTCAGCAGCAAGCGTCCGCTCTGCTCGCGTTGGGCCGTGTCGAGCTGCATGGCCTCAGCCCAGCCAGAGCCGCTTGACGAACAGCAGCACGAAGAAGAACAGTGCCAGCCCGCCCACCCAGAAGGCGGTGCGCAGGTTGCGCTTGCGGTCGACGCTCATGGCCCTCTCCTTACTTCACGATCGGCGGGTTCTCGAAGGTGTGGAAGGGTGCGGGGCTCGGCACGGTCCATTCCAGGCCTTCCGCGCCTTCCCACGGCTTGGCGTCCGCCTTGGCGCCGCCGCGGATGGTCGGCAGCACCACGAAGAACAGGAAGTAGACCTGGGTCAGGCCGAAGCCGAAGGCGCCGATCGACACGATCATGTTGAAGTCGGTGAACTGCACGGCATAGTCGGCGTAGCGGCGCGGCATGCCGGCCAGGCCCAGGAAGTGCATCGGGAAGAAGGTCACGTTGAACCAGATCAGCGAGTTCCAGAAGTGGATCTTGCCGCGGGTTTCCGGGTACATGTGGCCGGTCCATTTCGGGCCCCAGTAATAGAAGCCGGCGAACAGCGCGAACAGCGAGCCCGCCACCAGCACGTAGTGGAAGTGGGCGACCACGTAATAGGTGTCCTGCACCTGGATGTCGATCGGGGTCACGGCCAGGATCAGGCCGGTGAAGCCGCCCATCGTGAACACGAAGATGAAGCCGACCGCGAACAGCATCGGCGTTTCGAACGTCATCGAGCCCTTCCACATCGTGGCGACCCAGTTGAACACCTTCACGCCGGTCGGCACCGCGATCAGCATGGTGGCGTACATGAAGAACAGCTGGCTGGTCACCGGCATGCCGGTGGTGAACATGTGGTGGGCCCAGACGATGAAGGACAGGATCGCGATCGAGGCGGTCGCGTACACCATCGAGGCGTAGCCGAACAGGGGCTTCCTGGCGAAGGCCGGGATGATCTGCGAGATGATGCCGAAGGCCGGCAGGATCATGATGTAGACCTCGGGGTGGCCGAAGAACCAGAAGATGTGCTGGTACATGACCGGGTCGCCGCCGCCGGCCGCGTTGAAGAAGGAGGTGCCGAAGTGGCGATCGGTCAGGGTCATGGTGATCGCCCCGGCCAGCACCGGCATTACGGCGATGAGCAGGTAGGCGGTGATCAGCCAGGTCCAGCAGAACATCGGCATCTTCATCAGGGTCAGGCCCGGCGCGCGCATGTTCAGGATGGTGACGATGATGTTGATCGAGCCCATGATCGACGAGGCGCCCATGATGTGCAGCGCGAAGATCGCCATGTCCATGCCCGGTCCCATCTGGGTCGAGAGCGGCGCGTACAGCGTCCAGCCGGCCGCGGTGGCGCCGCCCGGCACGAAGAAGGAACTCGCCAGCAGGATGCCGGCCGGCGGCAGCAGCCAGAACGAGAAGTTGTTCATGCGCGCGAACGCCATGTCGGACGCGCCGATCTGCAGCGGGATCATCCAGTTGGCGAAGCCGACGAATGCCGGCATGATCGCGCCGAACACCATCACCACGCCGTGCATGGTGGTCAGCTGGTTGAAGAATTCGGGCCGGAAGAACTGCAGGCCGGGCTGGAACAGCTCGGTGCGGATCATCAGCGCCAGCACGCCGCCCGAAAGCAGCATGACGAAGGAGAACCAGAGGTACAGGGTCCCGATGTCCTTGTGGTTGGTGGCGAACAGCCAGCGCCGGAAACCGTGCGGATGGTCGTGCGCGTGGTCGTGGCCGTGTTCTTGAGCGGTGTCGATCGTGCTGGAAGTCATGTCAGTGTCCTAAACGGGAACTACTTCATGGGCCACCGGTACGGCGAGGCAGCCCGGTCTCCTTGAATCCAAACCTTGTCGTGATTTATTTGCCGCGCGCTGCCAGGACCTCGGCCGGTTGTACGATATTCTCCTCGGCCTTGTTCGTCCAGTTGTTACGGGTGTAGGTGATCACCGAAGCGATGTCGGTGTCGGACAGCTGTTTCCAGGCCGGCATCGCCGACGGATACTTGCCGCTGTGCTTGCCGTTCAGCAGGACGGCGATCTGTTCCGCCTTGTGACCCAGCACGACCGGCGAGCCGACCAGCGGCGCAAAGGCGCTCGGCACGCCCTGGCCGCTGGCCTGGTGGCAGGCCACGCAGTTGGCGGCATAGACCTTTTCGCCCTTGGTCTTGAGCTCGTCGATGGTCCAGACCTTGTTCGGGTCGTCGGCCAGCGCGGCCATTTCCTTCTTCTTGCCGTTGACCCAGGCGGTATAGTCCGCGGCGGACACCACTTTCACGACGATCGGCATGAAGGCGTGCTCCTTGCCGCACAGCTCGACGCAGTTGCCGCGGTAGGTACCGACCTGCTCGGCCTTGAACCAGGTGTCGCGCACGAAGCCGGGGATGGCATCCTGCTTGACGGCGAATGCGGGAATCGTCCAGGAGTGGATGACGTCGTTGGCGGTGAGGACCAGGCGCACCTTTTTATTGACCGGCACCACCACCTCGTTGTCGACCTCGAGCAGGTAGTTCTCGGTGCGCGCCGCGGTCGGCGCCACGCCCGGTTCGCCGACCTGGGTGCGCGGTGTGGCCAGGTTGGACAGGAAGGAAATGCCCTCGCCCTCGCCTTTCAGGTAGTCGTAGCCCCATTTCCACTGCATGCCGGTGACCTTGATGGTCAGGTCGGGATTCGAGGTGTCCTTCATCGCGACCACGGCGTGGGTGGCGGGCAGCGCCATGCCGATCACGATCAGGAAGGGCACGACGGTCCAGGCGATTTCGACGCTGGTGGATTCGTGGAAGGTGGCCGGTTTGTGGCCGAGGGATTTGCGGTGCTTGAACACCGAGTAGAACATGACGCCGAACACGCCGACGAAGATGATCAGGCAGACCAGCAGCATCCAGTTGTGGAGGCTGTAGATGTATTCGCCGATGCCCGTCACCGGCGGCTGCATGCCGAACTGGAGTTCGACCGGCCTGCCCGTGATGGCCGGCTCGGGCCGTGCCAGCGCCGGAAGGCTGGCCGCCAGTCCAAGACCGAACACCGACACGTTGAATCGCTTTGCATGAGTCATGTTGTCCCCAACCACCAAGAGTGAATTTTCTTAAACGGTCGGCTATTCCATGAACGAACCGCCGCCGCTCCGAAATCCTTGCCTTGCTTGACTTGCCGATGCTGCAACCCTTCGACCCGCACCTCTTTTTCTTGGATTTTTGGCGCGTTTTATAGCGAGGTCGAAAAAAGTGTCATTGATTATATCCAAATGGCTAATTTTTATTCAAGGAAAATTACCTGTCACGGATGGGCCACCTCCGCGCCGCGACAGGTTTGCACTGCTGGACGTGCATTGCTCAGTTTATTGCGGTTTGCGTGGCTGGAACCGCACGATTGCCTCGCCGGCGGCCGTGGTCTTAGGTGCCGGACGGAAGGCATGCCCGTAGATGACCTCGAAGCTCAGGCCCAGCTTGCCGTCGCTGCGGCGCCCGGCCTCCAATGCATCCAGCATGCGCTGCCAGGCCGCGCGTCCGACCAGACCGCGCCGGCGCGTGGCCAGCGGATTGCCGCCGAAGGCGCGCACGTCGGCCAGCAAGGCTTCCGCCTTGTCATAAGTGACCGTGATTTTTTCCATGTCCATGACGGGCGTGGTAAAACCGGCCTCGACCAATTGGTCCCCGAAATCGTGCATGTCCACGAAAGGCAGCGTGTGCGGCGTTTCATCCATGGCGGCGAAGGCGGCGCGCAGCTCCATGAAGGTGTCCGGACCGAAGTTCGAGAACATCAGCAAGCCATCCACGCGCAGCACGCGGCGCCATTCGGCGAACACGCGGTCGGGCTGGGGATGCCAGTGCAACGCCAGGTTGGACCAGACGAGATCAAGCGAGTTCGGCCCCAGGGGCAGCTCTCCGAAGTCGCCAGCGACCAAGTCAATACCGGCCTTGGCCGGGAGCAAACGGCTGAGGAAAGAACGCGGCGCCTGGGTGCCGGCGGCCTGGGCCAGCACGGCCGGCACCGCGTCGATGCCCAGCACCTGGGCCGCCGGATAGGTTTTTTGCAGCTGGGCGATGTCCGTGCCGACACCGCAGCCGGCGTCCAGCACGCGCTGCGGCGCGGTCTTGACCAGCGCCAGCCGGTCGAACATGCGCGAAGCGATCTCGCGGCGCAGGAAGTCCGAAGGCGCCACGCGCGCCGGGTCGGCAAACAGCCGGCGCACGCGCAGCGCATCGATCGGCGCGCTCATCTTGGAGGGGGTTTGGGGTGAAGCCATGGTCGACTGCGGTCAAATGAGATAATGGCGGGAGTGTACATGGTTGCGGAGAAACCGGCCGATGACTGGACGCCTGAGCCTGCCTTTATCGCTGCGCCGATTGCCCGCGGCGGCGCTGCGGATCCTGCTGCCCTCCACCTGCGCCCTGTGCGGCGACGGCTGCGACGGCGTCGTCTGCCCGCCCTGCCGCGCCCAGTACGCCGGGCCGCGCACGGCGTGCTGCCTGCGCTGCGCGAATCCGCTGCCCGGCGGCGGCACCTGCAATACCTGCGCGGACTATCCGCCCGCCTACGACGCCACCGTCGCCGCGGTCGACTACGGCGCCCCGCTCGACCAGCTGGTGCTGCAATTGAAATTCGGCGCCCGCCTGCCGCTGGCGCCCTGGTTCGCGCAGATGCTGACCGATACCGTGGCGGCGCGCCGCGGCCCGGCCCTGCCGGACCTGCTGTGCCCGGTACCCCTGGGCCGCGCACGCCTGGTCGAGCGCGGCTTCAACCAGGCACTCGAAATCGCGCGCCCACTGGCGGCCTCGCTCGGGGTAGCATTGCACCCGGCGCTGGCCGAGCGCACCATGGAAACGACGGCCCAGTCCGGCGTCTCGCCCGCCGAACGCGCCGACAACGTGCGCGGCGCGTTCGCGGTGACCGACCCGGACCGGGTCGTGGGCCGCCACGTCGGCGTGGTCGACGACGTCATGACCAGCGGTCACACGCTGGGCGAGCTGGCGGCGACCTTCAAGCGCTTCGGCGCGGCGCGCGTGACCAATTTCGTGTTCGCGCGCACGCCGCCCCATAAATAAACCTTGGATTCCCGCCTGCGCGGGAAGTCATTTCCGGCAGTGCCGGGAATGACAAATTAAAGGAGTTAATGTGTTTCACGTTGTACTGGTCGAACCCGAAATCCCGCCCAACACGGGCAACGTCATCCGCCTGTGCGCCAACACCGGCGCCCAGCTGCACCTGATCGAGCCGCTCGGCTTCCCGCTGGACGACGCCAAGATGCGCCGCGCCGGCCTGGACTACCACGATTACGCGACCATGAAGGTGCACAAGAACTGGGACGCCTTCCTGGCCAGCGAGCAGCTCGACACCAGCCGCATGTTCGCGATGACCACGCACGGCTCCTCGCCCTTTGCGGACGCCGCCTTCCGTCCCGGCGACGTGTTCGTGTTCGGCGCCGAATCGCGCGGCCTCGATCCGGCGCTGCGCGCATCCTTCCCGCCGGCCCAGCGCATCCGCCTGCCGATGATGCCGGGGAACCGCAGCCTGAATTTGTCGAACACGGTGGCGGTGGTGGTGTACGAGGCCTGGCGCCAGAACGGCTACGCCGGCGGCGCCTGATCCGCACTACCGGCCCGTACGTGGGCTGACAGCGCTTCCACCAGCGCGTCGAAGGTGACGCGGCAGCGCGGGCTGTCGCGCAAGTCCTCGTGCATGGTGACCCAGGTCTCGAGCGGCATCGAAAACGCCTCGGGCAGCAGGCGCACCAGGCCAGGTGAGCGCCGCGCCAGCGCCGCCTGGCAGATGCCGATGCCGGCGCCGGCGCGGATCAGGGCCAGCTGGGCGACGTCGCTGTCGGTGCGCAGCGCCAGCCTGTCGCGCCCGAACTGAGGCCATTTTTTCACGGACGCGCGCACGAAGGGCGAAAAGCGGTCGTAGCCGATCAGGGTGTGGCCGCCCAGTTCGTCAAGGTTGGAAGGCGTGCCATGGCGCGCAAGATAATCGGCATGCGCATGCAGGCCGAGCTCGATGCTGCCGATGCGGCGCGCCACCAGTTGTTCCTGGTTCGGCCGCGTCATGCGCACGGCAACATCCGCTTCGTGCCGTAGCAGGTCCTGCACCTCGTTCGACAGCACCAGCTCCACCTTCAAATCCGGATAGTTCCGGCGCAGCGCCTCGACCGCCGCCGGCAGAACTTCCACGCCGATCACCTCGCTGGCCGTCACCCGCACCACGCCGCGCACGCCGTCGCCATAGCTGGCGGCGACGCGCTCCAGCGCCAGCGCCGTGCTCTCGATCGCCTGCGCGTGCGGCTGCAGGGCCAGCGCGGCCTCGGTCGGCAGCAGTCCGCTCTGCGAACGCGTGAACAGCGCCAGGCCGAGCGCCGTCTCCAGTGCGGCGATGTGGCGGCCGACGGTCGGCTGGGCGATGCCGAGCGCGCGCGCCGCGCCGGACAGCGAACCTTCGCGCAGCACACCCAGGAAGGTGCGGTACAACTCCCATTCGATCGTCGAGCTCATCGTGCCTTGGCCACCCCGTGGTTATACAAAAATGTATGGCTGCATGCATGCTTTATGCAATTCCATTTAACCCGAGGATGCCGCAACATGACCCCATCGTCAATCACGGAGGACATCATGGAACAGCAAACGGCATTGATCCTGGGCGCAAGCGGCGGCATCGGCGGCGAGGTGATGCGCCAGCTGATGCGCGCCGGCTGGGCGGTGCGCGCCCTGTCGCGCACCCCGCAGGCGCAGCACGGATACGCAAACGTCGACTGGATCCGCGGCGACGCCATGTCGGCCACCGACGTGATGGCAGCCGCCGAAGGCTGCGCACTGATCGTCCACGCCGTCAACCCGCCCGGCTACCGCAACTGGGCCGGCCAGGTGCTGCCGATGCTGGAGAATACGATCGCGGCGGCCGAGGCCAACGGCGCACTGGTGCTGCTGCCCGGGACGGTCTACAACTATGGTCCCGACGCCTTCCCTCTCGTCGCTGAAGACGCGCCCCAGGGCCCTCTCACGCGCAAGGGCGGCCTGCGGGTACGGATGGAACAGGCGCTGGAAGCCTTCTGCGCACGCGGCGGCCGCGCTCTGATCGTGCGCGCCGGCGACTTCTTCGGCCCGCAAGCCGGCAACACCTGGTTCGCGCAGGGCCTGGTGAAACCCGGCCAGCCGCCGCGCCGCATCGCCTACCCGGGCCGCGCCGGCGTCGGCCACCAGTGGGCCTATTTGCCCGACGTCGCGGCGACGATGGTGGCGCTGGTCGAACGGCGCGACCAGCTGGAACCCTTTGCGCGCTTCCACATGGCCGGCCACTGGGACCCGGACGGCAGCGCGATGACGGGCGCGATCCGGCAGGTGGCGGCGCGGCATGGGTTTGATGCCCGCGTCGCCGGTTTTCCGTGGTGGGCCGTGCCGCTGGCCGCGCCCTTCAACGAGACCATGCGCGAAATGCTGGAGATGCGTTACCTGTGGCGCGAACCGCTGCAACTGGAGAACGCGAAACTGGCCACCGTGCTGGGCGCCGAGCCGCACACGCCGCTGCTCGAGGCGGTCGAGCGCACGCTGGCCGGGCTGGGCTGCCTGCCGGATGGGGCCACGCGACCGGCTGGGGCCTTGTCCTCCGCATCCTGACGCGTCTGCGCGCCGGGAAAGCCGGGCAAATGCTACTTTCCGGGCTGGCGCATACCCTGGAGGGACGATGAAACTGATCGGCATCGAAGAACACTTCCTGACACCTGAGGTGCAGGACGCCTGGACAGCGCTCGGGCTGGACGCCTCGGACCCGAGCGTCGGGCACCAGGGGGGCGCGGTGGGCCGGCGTCTTCTCGACCTGGCCGACGAACGCATCGCCCTGATGGACGAGACGGGCCTCGACGTGCAGGTGCTGTCGCTGACCACGCCCGCCCTGCACGAACTCGGGCCAGAGAGCATCGACATGGCGCGGCGCATCAACGACGGTATCGCCGAGGCGATCGCACGCCATCCGGGCCGCTTCCAGGCGTTTGCCACGCTACCGGTCTCCCGGCCCGAGGAAGCGGCGCGGGAATTCGAACGCTGCGTCGATACGCTCGGCTTCAAGGGCACGATGCTGTGCGGCCGGGTCGGCACGCGCAACCTGGATCACCCCGACCTGCTGCCCATCTTCGCGGCCGCGGCCCGGCTGCAAGTGCCGGTGATGCTGCATCCGCGCACGCCCACCGCCGCGGTGCGCGAGGCTTATTACTCAGGCTTCAAGCCGGAGGTCGACGCCGCCCTGTCCACCTTCGGCCTGGGCTGGCATTTCGACGCCGGCATCCAGTTCGTGCGGCTGCTGCTGGACGGGACCTTCGACCGCTTCCCTGACCTGCAGCTGATCCTTGGCCACTGGGGCGAGATGGTGCTGTTCTACGCCGAGCGCCTCTCTGCGATGGACAAGGTCGCCGGCCTCGAACAGCCGATCGCCGCCTACCTGCGCCGCAACCTGTACGTCACCTGCAGCGGCATGTTCCTGCCGCATTACCTGCAGCGCGCCGCCGATATCGTCGGCTTTGATCGCCTGCTGTTCTCGACCGATTTCCCCTACCAGTACCGGCCGGGACGCGATGCGGCGCGCTTCCTGGACAGCTGCGGCCTGGACTGGGAAGCGAAAGCGGGCTTCGCCCACCGCAACTGGGAAAGGCTGACGCGCTCATCTTGATGATCGATCGGCGGCCGGCATGCCGCGGCAGGCGGGTTTTGGTGGATACTCGGCACTCCCGTACCATAGGAGCCGTCCATGTCTTCCCGTCACCAGACCCGCCGCCGCGTCCTGCTGGCCGCCCTCTCGACCCCATTCTGGAGTCTCGCCGCGCGTGCCGCGGCACCCGCTGGAGGCCGTACATCGATCCTTGACGCTGGCGCGGTCGCGGACGGCGCGACGGTCAATACGCGCGCAATCCAGTCCGCCATCGACGGCCTGGCGGCCAAGGGCGGCGGTACGGTCGTGGTCCCGAAGGGCCTGTTCGTCAGCGGCGCGCTGTTCATGAAGCCGAAGGTCAACCTGCACCTCGAGCAGGGCGCAGTGCTGCGCTGCTCGACGGATATGAAGAATTTCCCGCCCCAGCGCACCCGCATCGAGGGCCATTTCGAAGAGAGCTTCAATCCGGCCCTGATCAACGCCAGCGGCTGCGACGGCCTGCAGATCACCGGCGCGGGCACCTTCGACGGCGCCGGCATGCCGATCTGGGAAGAGTTCTGGCGGCTGCGCAAGGCGGCGCCGGACCCGCACAATTTCAAGAACCTGGGCGTGCCGCGTGCGCGCCTGGCGCTGATCGAGAACTCGCGCGGCGTGGTCATCGACGGCATCACCTTCAAGGATTCGCAGTTCTGGAACCTGCACCTGTATAAATGCCAGCAGGTCCAGGTCCGCAACAGCCGCTTCGAGGTGCCGGACGACTACAAGCAGGCGCCCAGCACCGACGGCATCGACCTGGACAGCTGCCAGGACGTGACGGTGGACGGCTGCACCTTCTCCGTCACCGACGACTGCATCGCGGCCAAGGGCTCCAAGGGTCCGCACGCGATGCAGGACAAGGACAGCCCGCCGGTGGAACGCATCCGCATCCGCAACTGCACCTTCAAGCGCGGCAACGGCGCGCTGACGCTGGGCAGCGAAGCGACCATCGTGCGCGACATCGTGGTCGAGAACTGCACCGTGACCAATGCCAACGCCCTGGCCGTGATCAAGCTGCGCCCGGACACGCCGCAGCACTACGAAGACATCCACTTCCGCAACATCACCCTGGCCGCGACCCGCACCGACAACGCGATCATCGCCATGCGCCCGTGGTCGCAGTACTTCGACCTGAAGGGCGAGGCGCCGCCGCAGTCGATCGTGCGCAACATCAGCTTCGAAGGCATCCGGGGCCGCATCGGCACTTTTGGTGCGATGAAGCCGAACCCGGGCCAGACCAGCATCAGCGACATCCGCTTCAAGGATGTCGACGTGCAGGCGACCAAGGGCCAGCCGGACGTGTCTGGGGTCGAGAAGCTGCGTTACGAGAACGTGGCCGTGAACGGCAAGGCGCTCACGGCTTGATGGCTGCGTGATTCGTTAGCCTCAAGACCGTCGCCCCTGCGCAGGCAGGGGCCCAAGTTCATGGCATGGCGCAAAACTTGGGGGAATAGTGCCGGGGGGCACTATTCCGCCTCCGCAGGAGCGGCGTGCTTAAGCCGCAGGCTCTGAACAATCAACCAAACTGGCGAATCTTCGCCACCAGTTTGGTGGTCGAGCGGTCATGCGCAAAGTCGATCGCGACCGCCTTGCCGCCCTGGGCGATGACTTCCTTCCCTTCCGGGATCTCGGTCATGACGTAGTCGCCGCCCTTGGCATAGATGTCGGGGCGGGCCTCCCGCACCACTTCCAGCGCGGTGTCCTCGTCGAATTCGACGACCAGGCTGACCGCTTCCAGCGCGGCCAGCACGGCCATGCGGTCGACCATCGTATTCAGCGGCCGGTCGTCGCCCTTGCCGAGGCGTTTCACCGAGGCGTCGGTGTTGACGGCCACCACCAGCGAGGCGCCGAGTTCGCGTGCCTGGGCCAGGTAGGTCACGTGGCCGCGGTGCAGGATGTCGAAGACGCCGTTGGTCAGCACGACCGGTTTCGGGAGCTGGGCGATACGCGCCTGGAGGGTGGCGCGGGTGCAGAGTTTTTGTTCGAAGGTGGGCATGGGTTCGTGGCTTGTTGCGGAACTTGGGCCCCTGCCTTCGCAGGGGCGACGTTGGAGATTTTAACTTGCCCCAGGCGTGCCCGGCTCCGGTTCTTCTTCGACCAGCATCGACAGCTCCGCCGGTTTGCCGCCACCGCCGCCCTCCCCTGGCGCGCGCCGTTCGCCCGACAGCTTGATCTGCAGGCGCAGGCCGTTGGCCGAGTCGGCGTTGCGGATGGCTTCGTCGTAGCCGATGTAGCCCTTGTTGTAGAGCTCGAACAGGGCCTGGTCGAAGGTGCACATGCCCAGTTCGCGCGACTTGGCCATGATCTCCTTGATGCTGTGGAAGTTCCCCTTCAGGATCATCTCGCCGATGGTCGGCGTGTTCAGCAGGATCTCGATGGCGGCCTTGCGGCCCTTGCCGTCCTCGGTGCGGACCAGGCGCTGCGAGACGATGGCGCGCAGGTTCGAGGACAGGTCCATCAGCAGCTGCGGGCGGCGCTCTTCAGGGAAGAAGTTGACGATCCGGTCCATGGTCTGGTTGGCGTTGTTCGCGTGCAGCGTGCCCAGGCACAGGTGGCCGGTCTCGGCAAAGGCGATCGCGTGTTCCATCGTCTCGGTGTCGCGGATCTCGCCGATCAGGATCACGTCCGGCGCCTGGCGCAGCGTGTTCTTCAGGGCGTTGTGCCAGGACAGCGTGTCGACGCCGACTTCGCGGTGCGTCACCAGGCAGTTCTTGTTCTTGTGGACGTATTCGACCGGGTCCTCGACGGTGATGATGTGGCCGGCCGAGTTGCTGTTGCGGTAGTCGATCATCGCCGCCAGCGTGGTCGACTTGCCGGAACCGGTGCCGCCGACGACCAGCACCAGGCCGCGCTTGGTCATCACGACGTCCTTCAGCACCTCGGGCAGGTCGAGCTTTTCGAAAGTCGGGATTTCGGAGGCGATCGTGCGCACCACCATGCCCACGCTCTGCTGCTGCACGAAGACGTTGACGCGGAAGCGGCACACGCCGGGGAGCGAAATGGCGAAATTGCATTCCATTTCGGCTTCGAACTCGGCGCGCTGGCGCTCGTTCATCAGCGACAGCGCCAGCGCGCGCGTGACTTCGCTGGTCAGGCGCTGGTTGCTGAGCGGTTTCATCGCGCCCTGGTGCTTCATGCTGGGCGGGAAGTCGGCGGAGATGAAGAGATCCGAACCGCCCTGGTGCTGCATGACGGTCAAGAGCTTGTGCATGTAGGCCTGGGCTTCGGCCGGCCCGAAAGTCGACGACATGGGATGCCTTTATATTAACGCCAGGCAACATCGCCGGCCCGGTCATTATATCGATGGCTTTGAATGTAAAATAGGGTCGATCTGCCCGTTTGACGCCAATTCGCTACGCCCATGACCCTGACCGAACTGAAATACATCGTTGCCGTCGCCCGCGCCAGGCATTTCGGCCATGCCGCCGAAGCGTGCTTTGTCGCCCAGCCAACCTTGTCCGTCGCCATCAAGAAGCTCGAGGACGAGCTCGGCGTGACATTGTTCGAACGCGGCGGCTCCGAAGTCTCCGTCACGCCGCTCGGCGCCCAGATCGTGGCCCAGGCCGAGCGCGTGCTCGAGCAGACCGCCGCCATCAAGGAACTGGCGAAACAGAACAAGGACCCGCTGGCCGGGCCGCTGCGCCTGGGTGTGATCTACACGGTCGGCCCCTACCTGCTGCCGCCGCTGGTGAAGAACCTGATCGAGCATGTGCCGCAGATGCCGCTGGTGCTGCAGGAGAATTTCACGGTCAGGCTGCTGGAGTTGCTGCGCCAGGGCGAGCTGGATGCCGCCATCATGGCGCTGCCGCTGCCGGAACACGGCATGCAGGTGCAGGCGCTGTACGACGAACCCTTCGTCGTCGCAATGCCCAAGCAGCACCCCTGGGCCAGCCGCAAGGACATCTCGGCCGAGGACCTGAAAAGCGAAACCATGCTGCTGCTCGGCACCGGTCACTGCTTCCGCGACCAGGTGCTCGAAGTCTGCCCCGAAATGGCGCGCTTCTCGTCCAACCCGAACAACGGCATGCAGCGCACCTTCGAGGGCTCGTCGCTGGAGACGATCCGCCACATGGTCGCCAGCGGCATCGGCCTGACGGTCCTGCCGCGCGCCTCGGTGCCGGACATGAAGGACCCGAACGGCATGCTGACCTTCGTGCCCTTCCAGGATCCGGCGCCCTCGCGCCGCGTGGTCATCGTCTGGCGCAAGAGTTTTACCCGGCGCGCGGCGATCGATGCGGTGGTGAAGGCGGTGGCGGATTGCGGTTTGCCGGGGGTGGAGATGGTGCAGTTGCAGGCTGCGGCATAAGCACGTCATCCCCGCGAAGGCGGGGATCCAAGTTCTGCAAGCGTTATCGAAACGCATGCAAACTTAGGCCCCTGCCTTCGCAGGGGTGACGCAGCTTGCTTCGCGCTGCGAAGCAAGCTGCGTCAGCTACAATTCGGGTTTGCCGTTTACCCGACCCGAAACCTTCATGACCAAGCTGGCGCTCTACCTCCGCCTGATCCGTGCCGACAAGCCGATCGGCATCCTGCTGTTGCTGTGGCCGACCCTGTGGGCCTTGTGGATGGCCTCCGGCGGCCGCCCCGATCCCTTGTACCTCGTCATCTTCGTGCTCGGCACCGCCCTGATGCGCTCGGCCGGTTGCGCCATCAACGACTACGCCGACCAGGACTTCGACCGCCACGTCAAGCGCACCGTCGACCGTCCGCTGACCAGCGGCCGCATCAAGGGCTGGGAAGCGATCATGATCGCGGTGGTGCTGGCCCTCGTCTCCTTCCTGCTGATCCTGCCGCTGAACGCGCTGACCAAGCAGTTGTCGGTGGTGGCGGTGATCGTCGCCGGCAGTTATCCCTATTTCAAACGCTTCTTCGCGATCCCGCAGGCCTACCTCGGCATCGCCTTCGGCTTCGGCATCCCGATGGCCTTCGCCGCCGTGCAGGGCACGGTGCCGGCGGTGGCCTGGTGGCTGTTGGCGGCCAATGTGTTCTGGGCCGTGGCCTACGACACCGAATACGCCATGGTCGACCGCGACGACGACATCAAGCTCGGCATGCGCACCTCGGCCATCACCTTCGGCAAATACGACGTCTTCGCCGTCATGCTGTGCTACGCGGTGGCGCTCGGCATCGACCTGGTGTGCGGCTGGATGCTGGGCCTAAGGGGGTGGTTCGTGGCGGGCGTGCTTGTGGCCGCCGGCATGGCGGTCTACCACTACACCCTGATCCGCGAGCGCGACCGCATGCGCTGCTTTGCCGCCTTCCGCCATAACAATTGGCTGGGGGCCGCACTGTTCGTTGGCGTCGCGCTGGATTATGCTTTACGATAAGATTGTTCAAAACACAAACAACGAAGAGGCTCTCCCATGATGGAAAAAATCCCTACCCAATCCGGTGCCCGCGACCAGCTGCTGTCGGACCTGAAAACCGTCATCCATGACGCCGAAGCCTGGCTGCGCCACAGCGGCCAGCTGACCGGCGACGAGCTGAAGGCGGCCAAGGCCAAGTTCGAGCGCACCATCGTCAAGGCCAAGGATGACATCGTGCGCCTGGAAGAAGCCGCGGTCGAGAAGGCCAAGGTCGCCTACAAGGCCACCGACGAATACGTGCAGGAAAACCCGTGGAAGGCGGTCGGTGTCGGCGCCGCCGTCGGTGTCGTGATCGGCCTGCTGATCGCCCGTAAATAAGGGCGGCGTTCATGTCCATCCTGGCGGCCGCGGGCCGCATCACCTCGACCGTGGTGGCCATGATCGGCACCCGGCTCGAACTGGCCGCCGTCGAATTCCAGGAAGATGCGCGCCGCCTGCTGGGCTACCTCGCGTGGGCCTTGCTGGCGGTGTTCCTGGCCGGCGGCGCCTGCATGCTGGTGGCGCTGTTCGTGATCGTGCTGTTCTGGGACGATTACCGCCTGCAGGCGATTGCCGGCATGGCCATCCTGTTCGCGGCGGGCGCCGGCCTGATCGTGATGAAGGTAAAGGCCGGCCTGGACAAGCAGCAGGGACTGTTCTCCAGCACCCTGGCCGAGCTGCGCAACGACGTCGCCTACCTGCGCGGCCACGCCGTCACCCCGGCCCCGGAACCGGAGGTACCCCATGCATAAGCCAACCCTTGCCGAACGCCGGCACGAACTGGTCCAGCGCTGCGCCGAGCAGCGCACCGGCCTGGCCTTCGAGCTGCGCGCGCTGCGTCCCTCGGCCATCGTCGACAACCCGGTGGCCGGCTACGTCGCCGGACACAGGAAACTCGTGCTGGGCGGCCTGGCTGCCGTGCTGGCGCTGGCGATGACCCGGCGCAAGCGCCTGGCCGGCCTGGCGGCTTCCGCGATGTCCGCTTGGCGCCTGGCGCAGGGTGCGCTGGGCGTGCTGGCGCGCTATCGTGGTTGACCCTTAGCGCGGCTGACGCTCCTTCTCGAGCGCCTCGGCACGGGCCTGCGGGCTCGTGTCGCTGAATGCCGCCAGCGCGAGCGGAATCGCGGACAATCCCAGGATCACACCGCGTTCCGCGCGCGACAATCCCGGCAATCCCCATCCCAATGCGGCAAACAACACGCCATGGACCACGGCCATGCGGTTATGCTCGCGAAAATCCATCCACGACAGCAGCACCGGCGGCGGGTAGTCCGTCGTGACCTGGGCCGAACCTTCGGCCAGCGCCATGCCCGCCATCACGGCCGCGGCCCGCGGGTGCTTGCGGCGCGCCAGCCACGCCAGCGCGGCGATGCCGGGCAAGGCCAGGTTGTCGAAGCGCCGGTGGGCGCGTGGTGAAATCGGTGTCGGCACATCCATCGGCATCTTCCTCCTCGTGCCGCACAGCCTAGGGTAAAGCGCCCGGCGCCGTCGCACGGCTGGCGCCCGGGTACTATCACGCCGCCGGGATGGCCTCCAGCGCATAGAACACGCGCTTGCCCAGCGCCTGGGCGGTGCGCACCATCAGGTCGGCCCCGGCCGATTCGCCTTCGATCCGCAGCACCGCGTCGCAGCGCGCCAGCAGGCGCTGCGCGTGCGCGTGGAAGACGGCATCGAACACATGGTCGCCGGGGCACATCGATCCCGCCAGGCGCACGGTCGGCAGCGCCAGCCATTCGCCCAGCACCGGCAGGTGGCCGGCCCGGTACAGCGGGATCACACAGGCTTCCATCGCCGCCACGTTGCGTGCGATGCGCTCGGGGTCGCCGCCCGTGCCCGAGCGATACGGCCCGGCCACCAGGATCATCATGCCGCGCGGCGCGAACAGGTGCAGCTGCGCGTACTGCAGCAGCATGATGGTCTTGCCATCGACGATGCCGCTGCCGATCATCGCGACCGCCTCGTCGATGCCGAGTTCGAGCACTTCCAGGTCCTCGCCCTCTTCCCGCAGCCCGCCGCCTGCGCCGACGCGGTCGCGCGCCTCGTATTCCGCGACGAAGAAATGCAGGCGCTCGGTCACGCTGCCCGGGCTCATGAAGACGTCCCACAGGCGCCGCACGGTGCCGACGCGGTAACCGGTTTCTTCCTCGACCTCGGCGCGGATGCGCTCTTCCGGACCGGCGCCGTCGAGCAAGCCGGCGGCCGCCTCGACCAGGTAGCCGTCGTGGCCGTTCACATGGGCCGGCAGGCGGAACTGGCGCGTCAGCACCACGGTCCGCCGCGCGCGGTTGTACAGCAGCAGCGTAGCGCCATTGCCGCGGTCATAGGTTTCGCGCGTGTGCTCGGCCCATGCGCCAGCCCGGTCCTGCAGGGCGTAGGTGACCTTGTTGAGCACGCCCCAATTGTTCGATAACAGTTGCACCTGCCTGATCTCTACACGGCTTTGCACGATAACCTCCAGTTTTGGATGAGTATTCGTAAACTATCGTGTAATATCGTGCAAAGTCAAGAAAAAGGGAGCGGACCAGACATGCTGACGAGCCAGCGCAAGAACTACCTGATGGACGTGTTGAAACGGGATGGCCAGATCGTCGCCACCCGCATCAGCGCCGACCTGGGCGTATCGGAAGACACGATCCGGCGCGACCTGCGCGAGCTGGCAAAAGAGGGCCTGCTGCAGCGCGTGCACGGCGGCGCCTTGCCGGCCAGTCCCGCCGTGGGGGATTTCGCGGCGCGCCAGCAGATCGCGCCCGACGACAAGGCGGCGATTGGCCGCGCCGCGGCGGCGCTGGTGCAGCCGGGCCAGGTCGTGTTCGTCGATGGCGGCACCACCTGCGCGCAACTGGTGCGCGCCCTGGCGCCCGGCCTGCACGCGACCGTGGTCACCCACAGCCCGTCGATCGCGCTGGAATTGATGGACCATCCGACGGTCGAGGTCATCATGCTCGGCGGGCGCCTGTTCCGGCACTCGATCGTCGGGGTCGGCGCGGCCACGCTGGAGGCGATCGCCCAGATCCGCGCCGACAGTTATTTCATGGGCGTGACCGGCATCCACCCGGAGATGGGCCTGAGCACCGGCGACTACGAGGAAGCCTGCGTCAAGCGCGCGCTGTGCAAGGCGGCAGCCGAGACGGTCGTGCTGGCATCAAACGAGAAGCTGGCGGCGGTGTCGCCCTACCGGATCGTCGGGCTGGCGGAGATCAGTGGGATGGTGGTGCCGGCGGCGACGCCGGCCGAGGTCCTGCAACCGTACCGGGAGCTGGGGATGGCGCTGACTTTGGCCTGACTGCCTGGCGTAGTTCAGGCGTCCTTGCCCAGCTCATCCCCCAGCTCGCGCCCGCGCGCCTGCGCCGCCTTCATCGCCGCGACGATCGCTTCCTTGACGCCGGCCGCTTCCATGCTGGTGATGGCCGCGTAGGTGGTGCCGCCCTTCGAGGTCACGCGCTGGCGCAGCAGCTCGAGCGGCTCGTCCGATTGCGCCGCCAGCCGTGCCGCGCCCATGAAGGTGGCCAGCGCCAGCTGCTTGCCCTCTTCCGGCGCCAGGCCCATCTCGACGGCAGCCTGCTGCATCGCTTCCAGGAAGTAGAACACATAGGCCGGGCCGCTGCCCGATACCGCCGTCACCGCGTCGATCCGGCTTTCGTCTTCCAGCCAGAGGGTGTCGCCGACCGCGCGCATGACCTCGTCCGCGAGTTCCTTCTGCTCGTCGCTCACGCCCGCCATCGCCACCATGCCGGTGATGCCCTTCTTGATCAGGGCCGGCGTGTTCGGCATGGCGCGCACGATGGCCTTGTGCCCGTCCAGCCAGCGCGACAAATCCGCGCTGCGGATGCCGGCGGCGATCGACAGCAGCAGCGGCTGGCCGCCCAGCTGCGTCTTGAGTTGCGCCGCCACTTCGCGCATCTGCTGCGGCTTCACGGCCAGCACGATGATCGCACTCTCCGCGACGGCGTCGCCGATCTCGCCCGCCGTGCCCACGCCATACTGGGTGTGCAGCTTGTTCAGGGCCTCCTGGTTCGGGTCGACCACGTGGATGTCCGTGGGCTGCGGGACCTTGCCGACCAGGCCGGCGATGAGCGCGGTGGCCATGTTGCCGCCGCCGATGAATGTGATCTTCATAGGCTTACCTTATTCGTAATGGCGCGCGCCGAAGATGGCGCTGCCGACGCGCACGATGCTGGCGCCTTCGAGGATGGCCGCGCGCATGTCGCCGGACATGCCCATCGACAGGGTGTCGACGAAGATGCCGTCCTTGACGATGTCCTGGGCCAGCGCACGCAGGCGCGCGAACGGGATGCGCTGCTGCTCCGGGTCGTCCTGCGGCTCGGGGATGGCCATCAGGCCGCGCAGGCGCAGGTTCGGCAGCCTGGCGATTTCGCGCGCGAGCTCGAGCAGTTCGCCCGGATGCACGCCGCTCTTGGTCGCTTCGCCGCTGATGTTCACCTGCAAACAGATGTTGAGCGGACCGCGCTCGGGCGGGCGCTGCTCGGACAGGCGCTGGGCGATCTTCAGGCGCTCGACCGTGTGTACCCAATCGAAATGGGTCGCGATCGGCCTGGTCTTGTTGCTCTGGATCGGGCCGATGAAATGCCATTCCAGCGGCGTATCCGGTAGCGCTTTTGCGACAGCGGCGATTTTATCGACGCCTTCCTGCAGGTAGTTTTCGCCAAAGGCGCGCTGGCCGCAGGCGGCCGCTTCGAGCACCGCTTCCGCAGGGAAGGTCTTCGACACGGCCAGCAACTGGACCGTCGAACGGGGCCTGGCAGCGGCCTCGCAGGCCACCTGGATTGTCGCTTCGACAGCTTGCAAGTTCCCGGCGATTGTGGACATAATGGTTTTCTATAGGAAATATTTTTCTACGCCGCAACACCCTGGACGGGTCTTCCGCGGCACAGGGATTATAAATGGACATTTCGGAATTACTCGCCTTCTCGGTTAAGAACAAAGCCTCGGACTTGCACCTCTCGGCCGGCCTGCCGCCGATGATCCGCGTGCACGGCGACGTGCGCCGCATCAACCTGCCGCCGCTCGAGCACAAGGACGTGCACGGGATGATCTATGACATCATGAACGACGGCCAGCGCAAGCAGTACGAGGAAATGCTGGAGTGCGACTTCTCGTTCGCGATTCCCGGCCTGGCGCGCTTCCGCGTCAACGCCTTCAACCAGGAACGCGGCGCCTCGGCCGTGATGCGTACGATTCCATCCAAGATCCTGTCGCTGGAAGAACTGAACGCGCCGAAGATCTTCGCCGAACTGGCGATGAAGCCGCGCGGCCTGGTGCTGGTGACGGGGCCGACCGGCTCCGGCAAGTCGACCACGCTGGCCGCGATGGTCAACCACCTGAACGAGAACGAGTACGGCCACATCCTCACCATCGAGGACCCGATCGAATTCGTGCACGAGTCCAAGCGCTGCCTGATCAACCAGCGCGAAGTCGGCCCGCACACCCTCTCCTTCAACAACGCGCTGCGTTCGGCGCTGCGCGAAGACCCGGACGCGATCCTGGTCGGCGAGCTGCGCGACCTCGAGACCATCCGCCTGGCCCTGTCGGCCGCCGAAACCGGCCACCTGGTGTTCGGCACCCTGCACACCTCGTCCGCCGCCAAGACCATCGACCGTATCGTCGACGTGTTCCCGGCCGAGGAAAAGGAAATGGTGCGCGCGATGCTGTCGGAATCGCTGCAGGCCGTGATCTCGCAGACGCTCTTGAAAACCAAGGACGGCTCCGGCCGCGTGGCCGCGCACGAGATCATGATCGGCACCCCGGC
>Ga0265780_10001591_pt1 | contig 31649 bp, 28 predicted proteins | sample P1T30metagenome_FD_192432 | JGI IMG/M metagenome (GOLD analysis project Ga0265780, IMG submission 192432) | Plant litter microbial communities from East Loma Ridge, Irvine, California - P1 T30 | ecosystem: Environmental > Terrestrial > Plant litter > Unclassified | place: USA: California... | reverse complement strand
GCCGCTTCAGCCTATCGGACCAGTAGACCTGGACAGAAAGGGAGATGGCTCCGACCACGTAGACTGGAATGGTCATGTAATTGACCTTGAGGGAAGCATAGCTAAGCTCAGTCAGCATCCTATGCGGTAATATGGAGAGCAGGGAACTCACCCAAGACCACTAATGATTGTTGGCAGGAACACGCCGAACCCGTTAATTGCGACAGAAGATGTGAAGAACGCAATACCGAGCATCCAGACGAAAGGATCCATGAGTGCGATCTTAATCCATCTTTTCTCAAACTCATCTTTGCCTCTGAGCATTGCGTCTCGTTGTTTCTTCAGGCGCATTGTTTCCTTCTCTTCTTCGTTCAAAAACCATGCCGTCTCCGGGGCATTTGGAAGGAAACACCAGCCAGCGCCACATACAGCGACCGTAATGAGGAACTCGATGATGAAGAGCCACCTCCAAGCTGCGAGTCCGTTGCGAGGCCCCATGGTCTGCACAGCGTATGCGAACAAGCCACCGAAGGCGCCAGAAATACACTGAGCAAGATTCGTCGTCATGATTCGCTTTCCGGCCAGTTCTCGGGGGTAAACTGTCGTGAACAGATACGCGAAGGCTTGAGCGAGCCCAGCCTCGGAGGCGTTTAGCAACATTCGCACAGCAATGGCTTGGCCGTAGGTGTGTATGAAAGCTGTCCCGAGGGTGCAAGCACTCCACAGCACAAACGCAGTGCCAATTGATTTGTTCGCACCCCATCACTTGACGGCCAGAACCCAAGGTACCTCAAATATAATGGTGCAGACACTTGACAGAGTGTTGATGTTGCCAAACTGCCCGCCCTTGAGGCCTATGTCTTCGTCAAAACCGAACACTCGAGCATTACCAAGCTGACTGGGTTTTAGTTATACTTCAGTTTACTATTGTGAAGGGAATACCCACATTATTTCTATCTAGCGTAGATAGTACGAGGAAGATGACTGAGACTGGTACAACATAGGTGTCAAATTTCTTCCGGCAGGCTGCCTCTCTCGCGGGATCAATGTAGATGAGGTCGGTCTCGCCGTTGCCATAATCAACAGATCCGGGAGTGTCGACGACAGTTGGTTTCTTCGCTTCTTCGATCGGATCAAAATTCATGATAGAAGCTCACACCAAGAAACAGTTGGTAAGCTAAACTTTAAGGATGCTTTCGAAAGCTGTCCCAGTATGCTTCAAGGTCCATTGTGGTTGCATTACGGTCTCAATATATGCTGTTTGACACATCTTCCTTGATCGAATAAGCCTTGCAATCCATGATAAGGGCGTGATAAGCATCCAAGGACGATTAGATATCCCAATAGAGAGTCGGGCAGATGCGATCTAGCATGTGCATTCCAGCCCTGAAGATGCGTGCGCGATTGAGTTCACTTGCAAGTGATAAATGAGGGGTAACGTGCCGGAATATACCAGACGTGGTAGATGTAACTTCATCGCCGAATGGCAAGCAAGACGGGGCTGCTAGTGCATTCCCTTATCGCGATCGGCGTACGCCGAACCATGGACATCTTTTTCGGCATTCTCCCACAACATCTGATCGGATCCATCATACACCCGTAGTTTTCGCTGGAAGTCCGAAAGAACTTGTCTCACATGGAGTCGCTATCTCGCTCAAGCCCGAGATTCGCACGCCGAGTGACTGCGTGTCAGAGGTGAGACGGCGCGCATCCAGAAAGAGACAAAGCGAATGAACGCTAATTGAGTGTGTAGGTGTCGTCGAAGAAAGCAAAAAGTATTCACCAGTGCTGCTCCAATTTCAGAACATGGGCGTTGGTGTCGCTCGCTGATCGGTTTCCATCAACGCAGTGTGATCTAAAGCACACAAATTGCTCGAATTGCGAAAAGGCAAGTGCTTCCTGTTTGGTCTATGACTAAGGGAGACAGACTGAGGTGGGCACATTTTCTATAGACTGGTTTCTCCATATAATTAACAGCAGTTAAGCTACCTCGCGATTATGTGTCCAATCTGGAGAAGCAAATCGAGACATTGACACGCGAAAACCAAGCGTTACGACAGCAAAGTCAGCCGACGTCAGTGATTGATGACAGCGCTGCTTCCTTTGGGTCTCCTTCTACGCCATTTCAAGAAATCAACAGTACTCCTACGGACGGATATCCGGCCTCCCCTCGTTACCAAAGCCATCTTCAAGATTTGGTCAAGAGCGTGCGCAGTGTTGTAGTTGAGCCTTCAAGACAACCTCGTTTTCTTGGACCCAGCAGCGGCATTACTCTTGCGACAATGGTAATGGCATCGATCCGTGTTGATACTTTACCACAACCTCCGCATTCCATACACGAAGAAACTACTTCTCTTCCAGTAACCGCATCAACATCATCGAGAGAATCCTCGCTTCCGCCTCACCATGCTGCAGACCACCTCATCGAAGTCTACTTCCAGTATCGCACACCGCATATGCCAATAATCCAAAGGACTCAAGTAGAGAAGGCTGTCATGAGCGCATATGCAGCAAGTGGCGACGTCCAGTCCCTCGGTTCAGCCACCGGGCAATACATGTTCACGGCGTACATGGTATTTGCTATTGCTCTCTGCAATATTCCCAACCCATCTGGTGGTACAAACCGAGTAATGCAAAGCGAAGGATGCTTCCGGTCGGCAGTAGGCTGGGTCGAGCGGGTCATCACTTACTCAAAAAGCGATCTTGAAACGCTTCGCGCGGTGCTCCTGCTGGCGCAATTTGTTTCCATGTGTCCATGGCAAGGAAGTCTTTGGCATCTGACAGGCATTGCTATGCGGTTGTGCGTCGACATGGGTCTACATTGGGAAAGCGAAGGACAATCGCTTGAAGCCGATCAAGACGCGCTCTATGAGCGTCGACGGCTATGGCATTGTGCCTACCACTTCGACCGTGTCTTGAGTATCACACTGGGCCGCCCCTTTGGTATTACGGATGAGTCCACACGAGTTCCACTACCGAGCCCGTGGGCAGTATCTCGCCGTTCGTTCGGCGCGGAGACCAACGACTTCGATGTTCATCATCAACGAGCTCACAACCACTTGTTCAGCTTGTCAAAACTGGAATCAGAGATCAAGCATGTTCAACAAAGTCAAACATGGCCTCTCAAGGCTGCTTATCCCAAACCAAACGTCGTGGCGTGGATGAATGACGTCCAACCGCGCCTCCAAGAATGGCATAGCACCATACCGCCTCTCGAAAAAACCCATGCGTCGTCTATATTTGCGCATCAAGCCTACTGGGACGTCATATACAACAACTCAATCATTCTACTCTATCGCCCTACCTCCAGCAACCAGCACTCGCTTGCAGAGGCATTATCTACTTCACACAACGCTACCTGCAATCTGATCACTGGCATCAAAGCTCTGCAACGAGAAGGCAAGCTAGACGTGCTATTGAAGTCAGTCCACGATCTTTTCATGGCCGGCTTGACTATCATATACAGCGTCTGGCAGTCCAAGGAGATGCGCGATCGTCACCACATCCGAGATAGCATATCAGCGCTGCAATCTTGCGCTTCCACGTTATCTGCAATGACGGAGACGTTCCATGGCGCGGCAGGCTGTCGCGATGTGTTCGACGCGTTGTCCTCAGCTACAATCGAGTGGCTGATTACAAACGAAGCAGAGGAATCAAGACAGACTAGAGTCGAGTTTGAGAGGCAGGTCGAAGAATTGCTGCAGCAATTACAGCCTCCTACGACGGCTTTCGTGGATGTTCCTAACGCAAGAGTCATGTAGAATATGCTATCAACCGACAACTTTGCGTTTGGGGAGATGCTGAACTCGGCGGCTCAGTGGCCAGGTATTGGGGGAATGGGGTATTTCGATATGTTGCAGGATCAGGATCAGTATATGTCGGGTCTGGGAACTGATTTAGATCCGTTTCTGTATTGAAAGCAGTCGAAGTTTGAATCGCATCCACAACAGCTTCTATTGCCTTTCCTTTGAAGGTGTTGAAAACATGCAATTTCGGGCGAAGTAATGATGTAACATGTCAGTCAACTCATTGCAGTTTGCCGTACCTTTGTGCTCCATGAGAAAGACAAAGCTTCGTCACTCATTGCATGAAAAGAAAGCTAGAGACAGTCTCAATTCATGCGCAAATCATACAGAACAGCTCGACTTTTGGTTGTGTGTTTACTCAAATCAATTATGGTTCTGCAGCAAGTTGCCCAGCAATCTCTGCCGCCGCACTAGCAAGTGAATCATCCACAATCTCCTCATACTTCAACGGCTCCTTCACCAGCCTCGCGCCCGCAAGCCCAACCTGCCACCGCTCAAACCCTCCCCTCGGCACAGACGTACTTGTCCACATCTTGTCTCTCCGAAACCCATTCGTCACACCAACCGCGACATCAACCGGCACATTCGGAAACAGCTCCGCCAACTCATCGCGGAACTCATTCGCATCATGCTGTAGCACCCACTGAATGCCCTTCTCCAGCGCCACACAAAAGCGCTTCTGCTTATCCAGCAACTCAGGCGTGATCTTAGCCGTTTCCGCATAATACACACTCCAAGGAATATCTCCCTGCGCCACCATCTCCATGGCAATGTAAACCTCAGGATTCCGCGCGACCATCGCCAGCGCAGACAGATTGTCAGTAACAAAGTAATCACCCATGCCGCCCTCGAATAGATCCCCCAACATCTTCCCATCCAGATCTTGGATGTAGTCCACGCTTCTCTCGTCAATCTTGTTCTCGCGCAGCAGCATCTTGAAGAATAAACCCACGCTCGCTCCGCCACCGGACTTCATCAGCACTGTCTTGCTCGCGACGTCGGCGAGTTGGAATTTTGGGGCGGAGCTGCGCGTGAGGAGCGCCAGGGGGCAGCGATTGGCGATTTGTGCGAAGACGGTGTAGTTTCCCACGCGGTTGCGGTACATGGACGGCACCCAGATGCCGCCTAGAGCCATGTCGGCGGTTTTGTCGGCCAGGGCGTCGAGGACGCCGTCCCAGGGGGTGGGGATAGTGACGGTGACGTCGAGACCTTGCTCGCGGAAGAAGCCATGGCGGAGAGCGATGTACTCTGGGAGGTAGTTCAGATTGTAGCCGGTTGCTGTGAGGTTGAAAGGTTGCATGATGGTTTGAAGAGGTGGTTAGGTGGTGTGTGTGTGGATATTGAATACGCAATGAGACGCAGGTTGAAGTAGTGAATGTTGAAGACCTGTGATATACAATTTCTAGTACCGGCTTGAGTTAAGCGCTTTACAGAGCATGCATAAAGCTGTGCTTCGGGTGGTCACTTTCGTCGTGGTTGTCTATCATCGGAAAGTTGCGAAGAGAATGTCGGCAACCGCCGATCGATATCGGATTCTACTGTCATACGGACTATGGCGATATGATTAATTTCCATGGCAGATAGGACGGATGGTGCTATTAGGCGTAACCCGCGATGAGCATTTTGATCAGTAGTACACGCGTAGATTTCTGGAAGTAGCAAGCAGGTGCAAGAGCTAGAGGCTGGGTCACTGGAAAGTTCCCATATACTGTTTGCAGATATTGGCCAGGCCGGACGAGTCCAGTGATGCATTCGTTGCGATTACGATGGAAGTAGTCTTCGAAGCAAGTAGAGTACACGCGCGAACCTTGGAAGGAGATATTGAGTTCGCGGTCACGTGACACCGCGAGTTAGGTATGTGCGTCATCGGTCTCGCGCAAACGTGTTTCTGCTTCGCCTCCGGCATCCAGTCCACCAAATATCTTGCTGCGCTGGATTTTCTTGGTCGCTACCGTCTCCGCTTTCATTCTATCACTCGCAATGAGCGTGAAATCGCGCTGTGTGACTGCCACCTGCGCGTTCAGATTTTGCCACCCCACGCCTTGCGCCAACAACGTAGCTAGTAGGAGGCATGGCGCGCGCGCGCGGCAGGCTCCGCAACCCTGCTGAGACCACCACTCCTAGACGATCGACACGAAGAGGGAGAGCCTCACAGCAAGATGATGATGTACCAGCTATATTCCAGGAGATGCTGCTCGAGGAGGAGGCCGCCGCCAAGGCCACCAGTACAGACGAGGATGAACGTCCAGTCAAGAAGAGGAAGACGGCGCGTTCTCGGACAAGTTCAAGCCCTGTCGCAAAGCCTTCGTACATGGACGCTACGGCCATGAAAGGAATGAATTCTGTATCATCCATAACATCGCGCAAAGATGCTTCACTGGAACCAGAAACCCCGTTACACAGTCTCACACATCCGCCTGTCGCTGCCAAGTCAAGGTCGCCCGATGCTGCACCCTCCAACGGCCGCATACTACAAACTGTGATAGACTCTGACGAGTCAGACGACAGCGATGAGGAGTGGGAAGACGCCCTCGCAGATGGAGACGAGACGGACGAAGATGAAAAGACTGAAACAGTCATGCCTCAAGTCGCTGGCATCTCCATCACGCTCGGAGCAAATAAGGGTACAGAACCTATTCCCAAGAGGAGAGTTCGCAGGCGAGCCATCACACTTGTAGACAAGAAAAAGCGGCTGGACATTCATAAGATGCACGTGCTTTGTTTGCTCTACCACGTTTACCGCAGGAATGCATGGTGCAACGACTTGCGGGTGCAGTCCGCGCTGCGAAAGCTGGTACCACCCAAGACACTACAGAACCTCGTCCCAAATCCTAGTCTTACACAATACTCTGCCTCGAAGCGCTTCATTGATGGAATGAACGAGCTAAAGGTGCTGTGGAATAAGCGTTTCAAGCCAACTGCTCAGGGCATGTACAAGCCAAAGTGGGCAGAAGCAGATGCAGATGTCCGACCATTCTCTGATTTCGATGACCTTGACGACCCCATGGACAAGGACGATTTTCGCAGGACGGCGCATACCCTGCAGGGCTCGCAAGACGTCGGCACCCAACTATTCTGTGCCCTACTTCGTGCCATCGGTGTCGAAGCAAGACTCGTGTGTTCCTTGCAGCCACTACCATTCGCCTCTTCCGCTCAACCTTCGACTCCGCAAAAGTCAACTTCCCAGAAGAATACTATAGTTCTGGATCCATACAATAAGCATGAAGCTGCCTCATCTAGTAAGCCCAGGCCTGTCACACCATCTCGACCCAGGAAGCTCTCGCGGATGGAACGGGTCATGGGTGAACGACACGCTGTCCTCAACAAGACGGGCGTAGCTTTTCAAAGGCAGAAGGCTTACCACACACCATATCCAGTATACTGGGTGGAAGTATTCAACGCCGCGCACCAGAAGTGGGTTGCCATAGACACTCATTCGACATTCACGGTCAACTCACCCGAGAAACTGGAACCACCACTCAGTCATGCGCAGAATAGTCTCACGTACGCCATCGCCTTTGAGGAGGACTATACTGCAAAAGACGTTACACGACGCTATGCAAAGGCATACAATGCAAAGACCCGCAAGTTTCGTATTGAATGTACACCTCATGGGGCAGAGTGGTGGCGGAAAGCGATGAAGTACTTTGTACGAGTGGTCCCACTCGATCGAGATCAGGTCGAAGATGCAGCGCTTGCTCGCAAAGAGGCATCTGAGGGCATCCCTAAGAATGTGCAAGACTTCAAGGACCACCCTGTATATGTGCTTGAGAGGCATGTAAAGCACAACGAAGTCATACATCCCAAGGATCCAATCGGTAAGATCAACGTGGGTACGGGCATGAACCCCAAAATGGAATCCATCTATCGCCGGAATAACGTACACGTTGTTCGCAGCGCCGACAAGTGGTATCGTATGGGCCAGGACGTCAAGGATGGCGAACAGCCGTTGAAGCACGCCAAGCCAAAGAGAGGCAGACAGATGTCAGTCAATTTGGACATGGATGTCGATGATCAGCAGGATGAAGTCGGTGCTGGACTGTACGCCAAGTTTCAGACTCGACTCTACGTTCCGCCACCTGTGGTGAAGGGCCGTGTCCCTCGCAACGTATACGGCAACTTAGATCTCTATGTCCCATCCATGTGCCCACCAGGCGGAACGCACATCCGACACAAAATAGCTTCGAAAGCAGCGCGCATCCTTGGTGTCGACTATGCAGACGCAGTGACTGGGTTCTCCTTCAAAGGTCGACACGGCACTGCTATCGTGCAAGGTGTAGTAGTAGCTTCAGAGTATGCCGAAGCCGTGCAAGAAGTAATTGACGGTATGATCTACCAACAAGAAGAAGCCGCAAACGCTGCACGCAGTCGAGAGTCATTGCGTCTCTGGCGGAGATTCTTCCTGGGCTTACGCATCGCTCAAAGGGTCAATGCAATGGAAATTGATGGCGAAAAAGGCCCTTTAATGGATGTGGATGTGCAACAAGAAATCGATCGCGAAGATAAGCAGATGGTCGAGGAAGAAATGGCTGGCGGCTTCTTCCCCGATGAAGCTGACTTTGCGCAACCTACGCGGGTTGAGCGTGCGTATGAACCGCCACAACAAGACTACGGAGGAGGCGGCTTCATGGCTAATGACGACGAGGATGAAAGAGGGGGGTTCATACACGAGGAAGATGATGACGACGCCGTGAAAGCTCCCATCAGCATGAATCGGGAACATAGTTTTGAAAGCTCGATCTTGGAGTCTCAACAGCTGCGCCCGCGGCGCAGGAGTACTTTCGCTGAAGATTTTGTTTTGGAAGAGGAAGAGGACGAGGAAGAAAGTGCTGAGTCTACGCGTGCCAACTCTGACGCTGGACCTTCTAATTATGATGGGACTGCAGAAACCCAACTCGTTCAGGATGACACGGCTGCAGATGGCGCTGGGGGATTTCTGCCACAAGACGTAGACCGAGATGTAAACATGGAAGAGCGGCCTACAAGCCCAGGACAAAGGGAAGCAGATACTGAGGACGCCAAGATGCCACCAGAGTCCTCGCCGTCAGACACCGGGTCGCTCCCGCTCGAAGACCCAGAGGACGAGGATGCAGATCCCGACTGGCTGGTCGATGCCACATAGATTCAGCGGCTAGCATGCAATGAAACGTTGTATGTGTGTTCAATCAATCGCTGTTGTGCAGCCAACATGTCTCCAGTCCGTGTAGCCATGTGAGACTTTGCGATGCCAAAGTCAATGGCGACATCATCCTCAGGGTCTCAATGCTCAGTCGAGTAAGATAAACTCAATATACACGATTTTAAATTTTCCATCTAACACGAAGATCTACGCCTTTTTACCTTCCAACAGCTCATCCAACCCCTTCATCCCCCCCTCAAATCCCTCGACATCATATTCCTTCGGATACCGCCTCATCACATCCCTCATCTCTTCCACATGCGCCCTCTGCTCCTCCGTCAACTCCTCCCACACGCCCTCAAACGCATTGCGAATACTCGGCTTCTTCTCCTTCTCCGCCTCTTCAAACGCCCTCAACACCTCCTTGCGCGTCGTGCTCCTCAACTCCTTTTCCCGCGCGTCGTCCCACAGCTCCCGGCCCTCGAGCCACTTGCGCAGCCTCGTGATGGGATTATCGCGACGCTTCCAGTCCTCGACTTCGACGCGCTGGCGGTACGCGAAGGAGTCGTCAGACGTACTATGGTGGCCGACGCGGTAGGCCATCATTTCGACGAGGACGGGCTGGCCGCCGTTTTCGAGGGCGAGGATGCGCGCTTGTTTGGTCGCGCGGCGCACGGCGAAGATGTCGTTGCCGTCGACGCGGAGGGTGGCGATGCCGTAGCCTGCGCCGCGCGACGCGATGCCGTCGCCCCGGTACTGGTCGCTGGTGGGCGTCGAGATGGCGTAGCCGTTGTTGCGGCAGAGGAAGATGCAGGGGACTTGGCGGGTGGCGGCGATGTTGAGGGCTGCGTGGAAGTCGCCTTCAGAGGCGGCGCCTTCGCCAAAGTAGCACACCGCCACTCTCTTCTCTTGGTCGGGGTTTTGCAGGTTCTGCATCTTGAGGGCGTAGGCGGCGCCCGCGGCGTGCGGGATTTGGGTCGCGAGGGTCGAGCTGATGGTGTGGATGTTGAGCTCCTTGGAGCCGTAGTGGACGGGCATGTTGCGGCCGAGGCCGTTGTCTTTGGCGTTGGCGAAGAGCTGGTTCATGAACATGGAGAGTGTAAAGCCGCGTTGCAGGTATACGCCGGCTTCGCGGTATTGGCAGAAGGCGACGTCGGAGGGGTGGAGGGCGCTGGCGGAGCCAATGGATATGCCCTCTTCGCCGGCAGAGACCTAGATGAGGGCATTAGAGCAGACTTGAAGAGGAGAAGGGGAATGTTTGGGGGAATGTACCATGTAGAAACTCAATCTGCCTTGCCGTTGTGCTTCGAACATGAGAAGGTCCATAACGCTCACTACGTGTCGTCAGTTGTTTGCCGGAGTGTATGATGTCCAGATGCACTGACACTTGACCATGTTCTTGTATATCTGCAAAGCCTCTTCATCTTCCGTCTCCACGCCAATCTCTTTGTCTATTATCTCTCCATACTGATTCATAACGCGGTACGTAGGAATAGCATTCTGCTGTGACGGTTGGATGAAGTCAAGTTTGTCCGTGAACTCGCTGTCCAATGCTCCCGGAAAGAGGACTCTACATGGCTTATTAACATCGCTATCTTCCATCACTTCATCAATGTACTTACTTCTCAGCATTCGCCGTCGACGCAACACCCCGGCATCTCTGCCAAACCGGCGCATTCACCACTCTCCTCTGCCCACCAAACCCCCCAACCCTCTGCGCACGCAGAATCCGCGAAGTATACCTGAACGACATTTTCTTTTCGTTAACATCGTCCCCCCAAAGTGGCGGACGACGCAAGGTCAATCAAGCAAACTTCCCGGCGTCCTTGTACCGAGCTCCACGATGCGCCGGCCAGCATCGGCCTTTGCTCCTTTCCCCAGATCCGAACGTCAGCGGGCGGCAAGCCTCCCTGGCTAGCGTGCCATCCGGGCACGTGCCGTCGCGCATCGCCCGAGAAATGTTGCGCCAAGCCATTGTCACGACTTCCCAGGGAACTTTCTTTACCAACACACAACTATGCAGGCTTCACGCACACGTATCGGGGGCCAATTGCTCGCGGGGAGTAGGAAGCCGGCGAGAGAGCCGTATAGATGCTTTTCCTGTGCGGTTAGACGGGGGCAGCAATACACGCCACCACCTCCACCTCCTCCGCCCAAAGCCCCACGAGACGCGCAAGGAACCACGCACTTCGGCTTCGAAACGGTTGCCTCAGCGCTGAAAGAGCAGCGCGGTAAGCCCCCCGTCCCTCCCCCTTCCCACTCCATCTAACCCCCGCAGTCGGTGCCGTCTTCTCCTCCGTCGCCTCGTCCTACGATTCCATGAACGACTTCATGTCCCTCGGCATCCACCGCCTGTGGAAAGACCACTTCGTGCGCAATATCAACCCGGGCCGGAATCCGCTGACCTCCCCGCCTGCGGCCGACAAAGGCTGGAATATCCTCGACATCGCCGGCGGCACGGGCGACATTGCGTTCCGCATGCTCGACCACGCATCGAGTGTCAATCACGACGCGCACACGCGCGTCACCGTCGCTGACATCAATCCCGACATGTTGGCCGAGGGCAAGAAGCGCAGTCTACACACGGCGTACGCGCGCAGTCCGCGCCTGGCGTTCGTCGAGGCGAATGCCGAGAAGCTCGATACGATTCCCGACGCGAGTGTGGATTTGTACACGGTGGCGTTTGGGATTCGCAACTTCACGCACAAGGAGGCTGCGCTGAGGGAGGCGTTCCGCGTGCTGAAGCCCGGGGGTGTGTTTGCGTGTCTCGAGTTTAGTAAGGTGAATAATCCGCTGTTTGATGCCGTTTATCAGCGCTGGAGCTTTGGCGCGATTCCGCTGATTGGGCAGCTGGTGGCGGGCGATCGCGAGAGCTATCAGTATCTGGTGGAGAGCATTGCGCGGTTCCCGAGCCAGGAGGAGTTTAGGGATATGATCCAGGATGCTGGGTTTGAGGTGCCGGGGAAAGGGTGGGAGGATTTGACGAATGGGATTGCGGCGATACACAAGGGGGTGAAGCCGGCGTAGAGAGAGATGTGTGTAGTATATACTTAGAATGTATTTTTACGTCCGATGCAGAGGCAGTCTTCAAACCTCACAATGTCCAAACACATCAACATGTATGGAAATTACATATATTCAAATCTCCGACGCTCATACCCGCGTCCCTACCCATGACCATCCCATCCAACCCAGAGTGGCGAAAACCCGAATATCCTATAAACACCTCATTCCATACATGACGCACTTAAATCCCAGAGCCAAAAGATCCCCTCTCAGGCCATGATGCGCCGAGTTCCCCTCGTTACCTGCGCGTGCAATTTGGTATGTAGAAAGCGAAAAAAAGCAAATAAACAATGCGAGGCGAAGCGTAGAGATCTGGATATCGATAAACATGACAAGGTGCGCAAAATTTGGCACGCAGAAGGAGAGAGAATGCAAAATGACTCCAACCAGTTAATGCCGTAGAACGCCGCTTTGTAGCGCAAAAAAAAGTCGAGAAGGGAGTTATGCAAATGTATTTTAGTTCGTGGAGGTTTAGCGGCCTCCCCACGGTGAATTGCGACCACGCGCGCTACCAGTGCTGGAGCCGCCGCGTGCTTCTTCGAGACTGCGGCGCGAACCGCCTGCGCCGATCTCGCTCATCTGGAAGAGCAAGGGCTCGTCGTCATCGAGATTCGTAGCGCGGCTGTTGAAGTTGTAGCGGCTTTGGCGCTCCGTGGAACTCGTGCCGCCCGTAGAGCCGGTCGTGGAGGAACCCTGCGAGAAGAAACCACCGCGACCTCGAAGGTTGCTTGAGTATGTTCCGCGCTTGGCGGGAATATTAGATGTAGATGAAGCTCTTGGCAAGTCGTCGCGCGAGTCGCCGTCATCTGGTGCCTGGTTGTCACGGCTAGCACTCGCAAGAGACTCCGTCTGAGCGAAGAGCCCACTAGACGTCAAATCTGTGCTGGTAATTCGATGCAGGTCCCTCGCTCGATCGCCCTCTTCGACTGGCAGGCTCGCAGCACGAACGCCGAACATGTCTGGTTCATCTTCTGGGAGGTTACGATTTTGCTGCGCGACTGAACTCGATCGACGCTGATAGTTCCATGGGCGAGGCGAGAGTGGGATGTCAATGCCGGCAGCATCGTCCTCAACCTCACTCTGTTCTTCGAGGTTCACGGTCCCCTGCCCACGAGCTGTGCGGCCACTCCTACTTCGGCTACGATGGTTGCGACTGCGGTGGGGTTGGTCGTACTCGATGATGCTGTTGGCACTCAGTCGAGATGGGATGGCTGGCGTGTGGGGTGTGTGTGGTGAGATGGGCTTTCCTGGTGAAGACGCAGTCGAAATAGATGTACCATGAATCATGGCTGGGACGCTTGACAATTGACGACTTGACGACGACGATGACCGTTGTAGCATAGTCGAGGATGACACGGAGTCGGAGAGTTGTGCGTGCGAGTCCCGCATGCGCTGATACTTGCCAAGCTGAGCTGTGGTCTTGCGCATAGTTGCGTCACGTGTCGAACTGTCACTTCGGTTGAAGCTCTTCAAGTCCTTCTTCGCCTCTAGCAGTTTCAGGAAATCTGAAATGTTGTCGTCTTCTGACCTCATTTCTCCTGAACTTCCGCCCTCTCCGTCATTTAGAGTGTCAGAGCCTCGCTGCAAGGAGGAAGTCGCGCTGCCCTTGCCGCTGCTCAGGGCGTCCTCTTCAGTCTTGCTGCCGCCTGTAGAAAACTTGCTTCTCCGGTGGCCGAAGCTGCTGCTGTAGCGCGTTATTGGTGCAGGCTTCGGGGAGCTTGAAGCAGAGGAAGCGATAGCAGTGTCGTTAGGTAGCGACGGCGCGCGCAATGCTGCTTGTGGGAGGGCATTCAGTGAAGTCCGGTTTCGAGGTTGATTCAGGCTGCTGGGTACGATGTTGATGTTCCTGCCAAAGGAACTGGTAGGCCTTCCAAGAGAGCTGCTGGGTGACGCTGGTCCCGCGGGTCCCGGAGCAGGCGACGAAGACAACGAGCCAGCTTTAAATGGCTGGAACGATACTGAGGTTCGCCGTTGGAACGAAGACGTATCATTTGAACGGAGAGAGGATTTTGAACCCTGTGCAGTGCGGTGATTGGGTGGTAGTTTCTGCGGAGGGGTTTCGATGGGTGACGAGGGAGGCATGTCACGGGCAGCCCGAAGCGCCGATATTGGGCTCGTACCTGTTGGGGGTCCCACTTGGTGGAATGTTGACAGGCTACCATATGCTTGCCCGACGTCTGGTGTTTCTTGCGTGTTCAACTTGTCCACGGGAAGTGATCCAGGTACGGGGGCTGCTGCACGTGGCTTCTGTTCGAGGTAGGTATCGTCCAGGCCCATAAACTGATCGCTCAGAAGTGATTCCGAGTCTTCAACGCTGAACTCGCAGGCGTCACGGTACTCGACGGAAATGCAAAGCGGGCCAATGGGTGAGTTGGTGGAGCCAATGTGTGCAGTCTCGGTGACAGGGTCGGTAGAGGGACACAAGGGAAGACTCAATGTGTCGATTTGTGGACGCTCGGATGCGCCGTTGAGAATGCGATAGTTGAGCTTCAATGAAGTGTGATTTGCGGGTTGTTTTGCCATGCTCTTGTTGTATTTGAATGCTGGAAGCAGACGCAGGTTCGCGAAGAGGCCGCGGAAGAGAACAACAGCTTTCTTGTATACGTTGGGCAGGGGTTCGCTCAGGTCTGAGGGGTGCACTGAATCTATATCTCCGACGTAGATCTTCCAGCGCTCAATCACGAGCTGTGTAGGCCTGGCAGCTCGGCTCGAAGCCCGGGAAGTAGGCTCAGCAGCGTTCAGAGCTGCCGCCACATCCCATCTCTTTCCATCCTCATCGTGTACCACCAGCGACTGCTTGTGTCCGAGTCCGGAGATGTCGAGGTAGACCTCGATGTACAGCGGCGGGTGCTGGCCAGCCATGGCGTCCATGGTCTTCCATTCGGTGAGGCGCAGCTGGAGCTCGTCACTATCCTCAAGGATGACGTTGAACTGTGGTGGTGTTAGCCGGTGTCACCTAGGACGCGGGACTGCCTCGTACCCATTTGTTCTGTCGGATGTCGCCATTCTTGTTGAAGCTAGGGGGCAGGATGACGCGAGACGAGACGATACTGAGGGCTGATTTGGTGAAGAAGTTCTGGGCAGTGGTCAGTACGGGCACCTAGTAGTCCACCTCATCAGGGTACGTACCTGAATGACCTGATTGATTTTCTGGTACTGGCGCTGGTCCGTCTCGGCCATGTGGTCCCCCCGAGACGGCATGTCGTCCTCGCCGTCTTCGCTGCCGCGGTCGTTGTAGGGCGGAGTGTCAAAGTACGAGTTGCGGTCGGCGCTATGCCGCTGGTTGTTGGTGCGTGTGGGATTCGTCTGGAGGTTGCTGGCGGGCGAGGCTGTACGTGGCGAGGCGCGCAGGTAGGGATTCATGGTGGCAGTTCGGCTGCAGGTACAGAATGGGCACCGAATGTGTGGTGGGTGAGGCTGAAGGGCGGGTGTGTGAAGTCTGATTATCGTTGCGGCGGAAACAGGCGAGTCCTCATGGTAGCCATCACGCGTGCAAACGAGGGTGTGACTGGCAGGACTTGAGTGCCTCGGGGCTGTTCACGCGCGGGGTGGATGGTGCCGCAGCTCAGGCAGCAGCGGCGAGCATAGTCGTGTGTGGGTGCGGGTGCGGGTGCGAAAGGTGGAGAGGGTAGAGCCTCAGGCCAAGGCGGAGATGCAGACGATAAGATATAGTGAGGCAGTGAGGCAGTGAGGTAGTGAGGCAGCGAGGTATAGCACCGTACTGGCCGCGGGCGGGAAGCTGCAGCAAGAGGGTCACTCGAGTCCGCGGGGAGGTTCGGCAGCAGACGCAGACGATGGCGAGCAGCAGTCAAAGAGTGTTGAGACGCATGAGAGGGTGCAGTCACGAGGAAGATGCGAATGACGATAGCAACATGTCCAAGCTCCCAGCCAGCAGGACAAGGGCCGCCGCCAGATAGGCCTCACAACAACACCACAGGGACGCGCTGGCAATAACACGCTGCCGGAAGCTGCAGGCGCATCGCCGTGATTAGGTGCAGCTCGTCAAATGTGCGTGTTCCTGGGAAATCCGGGGATCTCGCGTCTTCTTGTGGTACCTACAGCTTCATGGGCGCGGCCTGTGATCCGACCAGTCATAGGCCGGTAGCCGAAACAGGCAAGCTTCTCCACACTTCTCCGACGCGCATGACAATCATAATCGATCCGCTATCAACACCGACGAGGCAAGACGATACGCGATAGCTATCCGACGCCGCGACTCACACTCACTCACCCACTCTTGAATCACGACATCTGCGTGTTGCGGAATCTGGCGCCATAGCACCCGGCCATTTCGCCTCAACTTGGCGCCTCATAGTCACCGTGAAGCGAGCTGACCGGTCGTGCCACACGGCCCACCTCGTCTGTGCATTATCTTGCCGGTCAACCAGAGCCTCGTCGTCGCCATGCCAGCTCGCTGCCGTGCTGCAGTGTCGTCGTACAGCAACGCAGCGCTTAGCAGGGCCATGTTCCGCAAGCATTGCACGACAGCACACATGCACCCGGGCATGCAGGATGCACGTGATGAGGACGCTCTCACATGACTTCCAGACAGCATCGCGGGAACTGAACTGTCCGTGTGATGATGAGGCGCGGATATCTTCACGCCTTCATCGCGCTCGGATAGTCCATCCTGGACCATTTGAAGATATACAGGATATGCAATACGCGCTCCATATGACGTCGTCCGCGATGATGAGCCGTGTATTGCTTCACAACACTATCACGCCTTAGAAAATACGACACCAGGTGCGTGAAGATATACAGGATACACAATACGCGGTCAACACATCTCTACAACTATGATGGTGTGATGGGTGCGCTTGTACCTCTTCACAGCCTTACTACAGTCCAGAGAACACATCGAGAGTACTTGAAAGTATACAGCCTCTGCAATCCTCCGTCCACATCATTACCTCCAAAAGAGTCTGATTTGGGTATGTCCGATATACTACCACTAGTCCCCCCCACCCCCATACCCTAAAAAATCCATATAATTCACGAAATTCAAATAACCCGGCCCCGAAATCCCCTCCCTAAAGAAAAGTAGTCTCTAGCATTCTTTTTAAAATACGAAATAGTCGTCAAAAATCTCCTTGCTATCAAGATTAGTCTCCGGAACTCCCCTCACTCCGGAAATCCTACCACGTTCCTCTCCCATGCACTAGTCCTCTACATACCATCCTCTCTTATTCTTCCCTATCCCCTTATGAGTATAAATTACCCCTCAGATATCCCCTTCCCTTCAAAGACAAAAATCATCACACTTTTACATTCCCCTCACTTCTCAACTCTTTCAACACAAAAAAAAAATGAAATCCCCTCTCCCTTCCCTCCTCCTCCACCACGCCACCCTCTCTCTCTCCCCCGCCCTCGCCAAAGACGACGGCATCCATTGCTTCCCGCTGCCCGACGGCGAAGAATACAAGCAGCAGGAGGTGCCCAACATGGTGATTCTCGGCCCACTGCAATGCAGTGATTGTACGTGCACCAGCACCCAACACTACACTACACCACACCACACTAACCCATGGACACAGACTTCAACCCCTCCCTCGGCGTCCGCTCCAAGATCGTGCAGTGCTACAAGGGCAAGTTTTACACGCGCGAGGTGTGCGATGTGGACCATTTTTGTAGGTTTGATGCCCTACACCCTATCCTATCCTACTATACTATGCGCGACCTTGTGCGCATACCTCTGCTAACCATGCACACCACAGGCATCACAGACCCCATCGGGCGGCCCGTGTGCTCCGGCCTCGTGGCAACCATGTACGACCAGCACCGGTCGCAAACGGCGTGGGCGAAGACGGCGACGGCGTTCCCCACGACGTTGCGGTGGCCGGAGCCCACAGCCTAGAGCTGCGTGCTACGGGCAGAGAGGAGGGGGGTGCGACAGATAGTGTGCGGTGGACTCAAGGATGGAGAATATACGAGTACGAGCTAGACGCCATAGATATACAACAATGAACATTTCCTGTTTGTGCGATTAAAAACATGTACTACTACAAAGTGCTGTGGGAAAAGGTGTCGCCAGGGTCACGCCGGAACCCATGCATCCTGCTCCTTGCGGAGTTACTTGGTATATCCCTCTGATGTTCAACGCCGTCCCGGAAAAACAGAATATTTGTGCCGCCCACGCCGAACCGGAAAATTCAAAATAGAAGGGAAATTTTTGCTAATGGTGCAGGAGGGACGAGCCCTACTTGCGTCCGCTAAGCTTCGCCTTGGCTTTGCGCATGAACATCTCCACATCCTCGTGGCCGTTGAACATGAAGTCCTTCTCCATGTACGTCGACGATGACGCACCTGGTGTGCTAGGCTGCGTGCGAGTCCTGCGACTCAGTGCGTTCAGCGCCGCGCTTGAAGGACCACCGGTATCGATTCTTGCGGACTGGCCAAATGAGTCTGGATGAACTGTGCGCGAGCGGGTCAGCGTGGGAGAATGCTGAGCCTGCAACTGGAGACTGCTCTCCGATGGTCGGGAGCGGTGAAGGGGAAGATGCGGAGGAGCCTGGTAGTGCGTTGGCTGGTGATGTGTCTGCTGTTGTTGCTGTGTCAGAGGCTCGATACTGCGCCACCAGTGGTCCTTGTCTTGCAAATCTGCATCAGATGTTAGACTGCTTGAGGAGATGATGGAGCTGCGGGCTTGGTCAGGAGGGGTCATGGATGCCCACTCTTCTGAGGTAGCCCGAGGTGTCTCTGCAGATGCAACATCCGACTCGGATCGACGGTGGCGGGGAGGCTGTTGGTCGCGTTGAAAGAGCTGCTCGTTCGAGCTGTTCGTCTGGGCCTGTTTGCTGCTCCTGCGCGAAGGAACGCGTGGCGATATCTCGGTGGAAGGTTGGCGTTGTCTGAACCGTGTGGCTATCGTGGGAGTCCTGGCGTGGCTGGAAGACGGACCTGAATCGCTCGATGATCGGTAGCCAGTAGACTGGCTGGATCGAGACGTGCGTCTAAGGCTCTCTCGCACTGGTGTTGGAGCCGACTCTGATACAGAGGGCGAAATTTCTAGCGCATCTTGTATGACACTTTGAATGCTCTCCCGCAATTTGCCACGGTGTTGCTTGGCAGGTCTTGATGTACGCCTATCCGGCACAACATGCTCAACGATTGTGGGAGTCTCTACTTGGAGCTCAGGTACCTCCGGAATGTCCTCAGCTTGTTTGAGACTTGCCATTCTCAGAGCCGACATGGATGCAGTGGACATGCGATTGACTAGATCTTTCGCCGACCGTCTGCGCTCTTTACTCTGCTCGATGATCTTCTTCGATCGCGCGGATGTGCCTGGTTGAACTAGGACAACTGAATCTCTGCTGCTCTTTACATGAGGTGAATCCGGTTGGCTGTAGTAGTCCGAGTCGAAATGGCTTGTGGATGGTCGCGACTCGTCGATGCTGTACACTATGGAGGGAGCACGGGGGCTACCGTCAAATGATGTACTGGCTCGCGTTGAATCGTCTTCGAGGAGAGTCACTCGTTCTTTCAACTTGTGAACCTCACCAGCGAGCACAGCTTTCTCTCCCTCGAGTGCAAAGATGGTGTCGACTGCCTCTTGCAAGGCAACTTCTTGTGTCTCGAAGTGTGAAGAACAGTCTTCGTAGATTTCGAGCATCTCCTTGTTCGATTTCTGGAGCTCGTCGTTGTCATCCTTGAGTCGCTCCATCTCTTCTTCCAAGTGTTGCATCTTAAGCACCAAGTTGTTGTTCTCATGCTGCAGCTCATGGTTCTCATCCTCGAGAGGTTCTAGCTCTTCGACCCTCTCTGTCAGCTGGGTCGAGATGTGTTGAAGTTCCGAGTTGTTCTTCTTCAGTAGCTCGACTCGCATGTTGGACGTCATGAGGCTATCTTTGAGCTTCTCAATCTCTTCGGTCAACTGGCGGCTGGTCTTCGATCGCGGTACGCCCACATCGCTAGGTCTTCTTCGACGTATCGGAGAGACGGGTCTTGTGTGCTCGTCGGTGAGCTCAAACTCATCGAAGCCGTCAGGCGAGACGGATGTGGGTTTGGGCTCAGGAGGTCTAGGCGTGGTAGAGGGCGGGACGCGCATATCCAAAGTGGTTGGTGTGGATGCACCCTGGGCTCGCCGAGCTTCGAGTGCATTGCGCAGGTATTCGGACCTGGGAGCGACAGAAATGGAACCAGTCCGAGCGATTGAGGATCGTTTATGATCAGGTGTAGAAGGGCGTTGTGCGTGTTCCCGCGCTGAGTCACGCGGCGAAGGTAAAGTAGACATGATTATGGGCGGTCTTTGGAAGCACTGTGGGGCGCAAATTGTGGTCGGTGAAGTTATGAATAAAGGACCGGAGATTCTCTAGGGGCGAAGATGTGCTCTTTGTTCTCGGAGAACATGAAAGCCTGTTGACAACGTTTTGCAAACCACAAAGCCCTGTGCCACAGAGTGCTTCGCACAATGGCAGATTGTCTGACTGTCGAAGTGCTGCAATGGCTCTTGTGATGTCATCGAAAACAGAACTTTGGTTGTGATTGCGAATTTCGAGATGGGCGAGTAAGTGCGCAGTTAATGCGGCAACGGCAGTTGAAGACCGGGGAGACCTGGCGATCTAGATGCTGGTGTCGCGTGCGAAGACTGGCGGAAAGTCAGAAGAAAGAGGATCGATCTTTGGTTCCATTGCTCGTGTCGCAAGGTCTGGGGTGTCGTCAATGGCCTCTCTTGCGTCTTTTTTATGATCTGACCGAGGAGAAGACCGGTGAGAGTGAATGGGCGGTGAAAGCGACAGACACACGTCAATGGGGCATGCGCAAACTCAACGCAGCCACTGCGCATTCACTTGGAAGATGGAGAGAAAGTCATGAAGTGACCTGCCAATTCTTGCGACCGCTACAGCAGAGATATTGGGAATAAGGGGTCAGGAATGTGCAGGTGGTTGGGCGTGAAGCTCTACCGGGGTACACGCGACTTGGGAGCGCGATTATAGTCCGTGCGCTCTTAGCGAGGAAGCGACGACAGCGGGACACATCCGCGCCTTCCCAGCGCAGTGGTAGCAGAAAAAGCCTCGGTTTCTCATTGGCTAATTTTACCGGGACCCATGCCCAACTTCGGTGATTTCTGCAGGAGCGTTCCTGGCAATCACGAAAATCGTCATCCCAGAGTGAAACAAGCACGAGCCCAGGCACGAGGGGCACACTCACTACGTTGTATGCCATTGTCTTCGCATCTTTGGAGGGGCATTGAATATGAAGGAGAATGGAACACTGCCCTAGCTGTGCTCGTTCTGATCCGCCACAAGTTTCCCGAGCGGCGCGGCCCTAGCGTCATGTCGAAAGCAGGGGAACTTGACGGTCTTGGAAGCGGTCTTCCGGTGTCGTTCACTGGTTGCCACATTGCTAAAGTGACATTTCGCACTTGCGGCCCAATATCGTTCCTTTCGTCGGAGAGTTGTAGACAGTGTTGGTACGAGAAAATGCAATTTTCTGTTGCATGGTGGCTTTTTACACTGCAACGTTACTCAGTGAAAACAAATTCCTGCCTACCCTCACGCAGCCATGTGAGATGCGATGTTGGAAGCCTTCATGCCCAACGTGGAGAGTGGTTCATGGTGGGTCGGCGATGCATCATCGGAGTTCGTTCCTAGCTGCGAGCCAACTTCAAACACTCCAAAGCCGTCAAATGAGTTTCGTCGTCCCATGGTCCCGATGTAGAGATCGGCTTGTGAATACGATGGCGGCTTCAGGGTTGCTCAACAGATTTGGTACGCGCGAGACACTCTTCCAACTACCGAGTTTAGGTCTGTCAACTGATGGAGCGGCGGCTGCCGGTGTTGGGTAGAAAGCAAGCATTAGGTATCTATTACAATGTCGTTCGCCTCGCTGAATGGTGCCCAATCAGTCCATATCGACGGCAACCCCAGCTGTCCGAAGTCGGTCTTCCCACTCGATGCGCAGTTCCTCCATTTTTGCCCAACACTTCTCGCCCGTTTGCCTAAACTCTTCTGCACTCTCCTTAGTAAGGTCTCGTGCATATGGGTTGCGTCCCTTTCGCTTGTGTTCCCCCAGTTTGCCGCCCCATCCCCAGCCGCCAACCTCTGTACGCTCCACTCGCTCTTGGCCCCACAGATTTGTAGCACTGCCCCACTTGCCTGCTCCTTCCTTCTCCTCCATGCTGTCCAGTGTGCTTTGATTTGCGAGTGCGAGCCAGACCATTGCGGTTGCACCCTTTTCCGCTGTGACCGGGTGCCACTGACTGCCGAGGAAGCGGGCGAGATAGAATGCGGCGAACATGAGGTACTCGAGGATTAGGGGTAGGGGGACGATCGAGGTGCCGCAGATACCGGGGTGGGAGACGTAGATGCGGGGCTTCGTGGTTTTCTCAGACGAGTCGGAGTGCTCGAGATATTGGTTTACGTCGTTCGACGTGCAGGGCAGGGTCGAGCTAATGGCCAGCACGTCCGTTAATCTCTTGGAGGATTCGTACGGTACCTTGGACCCGAGACCCTGTATGTCGTTGATGTCGAAGGTGAAGTCGTATGCCTCGATACTGCTGACCCATATGATTCGGCCTCTGGAATCTTCGCTCCTCGAGTGTTTCGCGAGAAGTGGTGCGAGGTAATGCCCCAAGAGGTAATGTCCAAAGAGATTAGCACAGAAGACTTCGCCAAGTTCCTCGCCCTTTTCGGCCGTGGATGTCTGTGGCTTTGTCACCCGTCCGATGGCTGCCAGCTTAAAGGTAGGGTAAGTCAATGCCTTCCTCCATGTTGTAAGGATGGAATAAATGGCCACAGGCCAGTTGATGCCGGTCCATCCCCCAATGCCAGCATTACAGATCAATGCATCGAGTTTGGGTGTCGTGTCTCGTATTCTCTTCGACAGCTTTTGCACTGAGACCAAGCTCAGGAGGTCGAGACGCTCCTGCCTGAAGTATACGCGGTGCTGCAGCAGCTGGGAGATGCCTGGCAGCTTCTGCTCATGCTTTTCGCACACCTGTTGCAGGTGGCGTTGCAGTTTTTCAATTGTCGCGTCGCCCTTCTGTTGGTCGCGTGTCGTGATGATGAGAACGAGGGACTCGGATTGGGGGCGCGTCTGGAGAAATTCATCAATCAAGCGTGTACTAATACCTAGTCCCAAGCCGCTGAGCAGCTGTTAGTTGCGTGCTCCAGAAATAAGCTGACAGATTGCATACCTATTTGCGCCTGTGACGAGGACATAGAAGCCGTTTTGGGGCTGCGGCACGTCTGCTGCAGGTGACATTTTGGGCCAGAAGGGATGCGGATTTGTTCTCCCAATCTGACAGTCCTCAGCTCGGTTAACGGGGCCTGGTCAGCTGTGATTGGCCAGCGGCTAAGCAAGGCAAGCTCGCATGGGACTAGACATGCGCATATGCAGAATACCTAGACAAGGTTGTAATTCCCATTAGACGAGACATTGTCCATGGGCCCTTTTGGCGAAGACTATCACACGGTCAAATTCGAAATTGTTGATATCGGCAGGGACTACGCGGCGGCGGCGGGAAAGTGGACCGTCTTCTGTCCGAAGGATGTGTTGTCAGGTCCACTTCGGTCTGGTCACAAAGGAGTCTTGTTGCGGCTGGTCTGGGCAACCGAAGTGTGTATACTGTACACTCGCAAAATGTGAAACGACGTCTTGCCATGTAGCAAAATCAACCCCATGGGACGTTGAATCAACAGGAGACATACCAGGCCAGGCCCACTTCCGGTCGGATACCAGGCATCGAGTTTGATGATTTTATATGTTGAGCTTTGCTGATCCCATGCAGCTTATGTTGATCAGACCCACTGTAACTGATATCACTCTGAGGCTCAGAGACCGCGCCGCGTGGAAAACTTGCCTAGCTCTTGTGTTAGATCAAAATATCAATCCCACTGGCCATACATCGACGATCCCCGCACCAAAGACGGGTGGCCTCGACGAATTCAATGGATGCTGAAATATTTGTGGCTTCACATGACGAGGCTGGGCGCCCCTCGCGGTTGCTCTTCTAGTCTTGGAAGCTTCCCCTCTCCCCCGCTTTAAAAGTAAACACCACCCCTCCGCCAACGTCATACCGCTTGGAAGGATAGACGCGCTGCCATCGTCGCGTGCCGACTTGTCTCCGAATATTCCCGTGCCTTTTCCAATGATTTCATCCCTGGTCTTCTGCACCAAACTCCACAGCTTCTTCCCCAAATCCAGTCTTCCCCCAACCACTTGAAATTCGGCGCATTGTGTCGCGAGCGCATACACTCGGAGCGGACCTCGGACCATCTTCAGCGCGAACACTGCAGCTAAACAGAACCTCAGCATCTGGCAGACAAACTGGAGACGCGCATCGCGATTGCATACCCCTAGCTCACGACTTTAGCAAGCACGTCAATCGCGCAAGGCAATGGAAAAACTCTCTGCCCAGGAGACAAATCCGCAACCGATACCAAAGGAGCAGGTTGCAGACCCCCAAGATGGAACACAACTCGATGAAGAAAAGCTCAAAAACTTCTTCATCGGGTCCATTGATCAAGGAACTACAAGTACGCGCTTCATCATCTTCGACGGGTTAGGCGAGCCTGTCGCACAGCATCAGATCGAATTCACCCAGAAATATCCCCAGTCAGGGTCAGTATCTCCAGCGCACCACAATGCAATGCATCGCTCACAAGGCGCAGATGGCACGAGCACGACCCAAAAGAAATCATTGCTTCAGTTGAAGAGTGCATAGAACGAGCAACTTCCATTTTTCTTGACATGGAATACGAAATCTCTGACATCAAGGCCATCGGCATAACCAACCAGCGTGAGACCACTGTAGTGTGGGACACCAATACGGGCGAGCCATTGTACAACGCCATTGCTTGGCCGGACACGAGAACCAAAGGCTTGGTTCGCGAGCTCAAAGCCAGGGATGGTGCGGATAAACTGCAAGACTTGTGCGGGCTCCCGCTCTCGACATATCCCTCATCGGTGAAGCTTATGTGGCTGATTCAACACGTTGATGCGGTTAAAGAGGCATACGACAAAGGCAGACTGTCATTCGGCACAATCGACACCTGGATCCTGTACAATCTCAATGGAGGAAAGGAAAGGGATCTTCACGTGACGGACACGACAAATGCCTCCAGAACCATGTTCATGAATCTGCACACAGTGCAGTACGACGATCAACTTCTAGGGTTTTTCGGGCTGGACCGGAAGAAGTTGAACCTACCAAAGATTGTTCCCTCGTCGTCACCAGACGCATTCGGTTGCATCCGGAAAGGAGAGTTGAAAGGCATTCGAATTGCAGGGTGTTTAGGAGACCAGTCTTCTGCATTGGTCGGCCAACAGGGCTTCACACCTGGCGCTGCGAAAAACACTTATGGCACCGGTTGCTTCTTACTGTATAATGTTGGTGAGAAACCAGTGATATCCCATCATGGCTTGCTGGCTACCGTGGCGTACGACTTTGGCGGTAAGCGCAAGCCTGTGTATGCGCTCGAGGGAAGTATTGCTGTCGCTGGGAGTGGTGTGAAATTCTTGATGAACAACATGGGCTTCATAACTCACTCGCATAAGATCAGTGATCTCGCAGCAAGTGTGCAAGACAACGGTGGATGCGTCTTCGTCACTGCCTTCTCAGGGCTTTTCGCCCCATACTGGATTGACGACGCCAAGGGCACCATTTTTGGTATCACACAATTTACTGAGCGGGGTCATATTGCTAGAGCGACCCTTGAAGCAACTTGCTTCCAGACGAAAGCCATTCTTGACGCCATGGAGAAGGACAGTGGCCACAAGCTTAACATGCTTGCGGTGGACGGAGGCATGTCGAACTCAAACCTGTGCATGCAGGTAAGTCTATACCCTGTACATTCTACAGATCCCTGTAACGCACTTGGCTTACATATGACGACTAGACTCAAGCAAACATTATTGGTATTCCCGTCGATCGACCAGCAATGCGCGAAACAACCGCCCTTGGTGCTGCAATTGCAGCTGGCTTCGCCGTTGATGTATGGAAGGAGTTTGACGAACTAAAAGAAATCAACCAAAAAGACCGAGTGATCTTTGAGCCAAACATTAGCAAAGAGGAAGGTGCCAAAATGTTCAAGAAGTGGGGCAGAGCAGTCGAGATGTGCAGGGGTTGGCTTGACGCTGACGAACAGAACGGCGAGTTTTCATGATTTATGTGTATATTTGAGGCGGATATATCCGCAAGCGGCCAGTCGCGTTGCCTTCACGGGATATACGTGCATCATGAGCCTGTCACGATAATATACCCGGACTGCGGCACTTCACATCATTGGACAGTGATGGAATGAAATACCCAACAAGTTCAATCTACCGTGGCACATACACACCTGAAGCTTGCAGAAAGCCCGGCACTTCATACGGCTACACCTTCCCGTGTTGCTGATCTAATATACATCTAGGGCACTTCACATACCTGCACGGCAGAGCCGACACAACCCTTCTATATGTGGGACTGGAAGAATTTCGCTGGAAATCCCAGGCCGTTGGTAGTATCTGTCGACATCCATGTCACATCTTCAGCCTGAACATGACAGCCGTGCTGGTCGAGCACTCGGACCACAGTTACGATCTTTTCATGGCTTCGCAATGATTGCGCCGCAGACCGATCCGTTGCAAGCAAGAAGCCCCAATTGACCACTTACGATACAACTAGGCGGTAGATATACATATGGCGGATGTGTCAGGGAGTTTGCCAGACGTTCTTTCGCATACATAAATACGTGACTATCAAGGTCCGTAGCCTTGATAGAGCAAGATCCTAGTTCTTATCTGACAGCAACCTAGACTACGGATTCCAAGAAAAGACGAGATGACGTAGCCTCTGGTAAGGCACATCAACTCGTCATCGGGTCCACTATAGTTATTCGGCGGGTCTGGCTGCAACAACATTCGAAAATTAGCAAACGTAACATCTCCTTGTTCACATTGAAGATCTGCAGCAACTATGGTATAGAGGTCCCTGCTGAGACCTCCTCGCATGACACGCACGCAGTCCAGTGTGTAGTGAATGGCAACTTGGACTCAGTGCCGTTTGGAACATGCGATTTATGAATACCATCAGGGTATACCTTGGATTCTTAGCTGCGATACAAGATGCTCAAGCAGCCCATTCGCTCCCAGATCTTCATGTATCCGAATTTTACTCGGTCCCGTCCAGTGTCATCATGGTAGCGAATTGCACCTCCGTCCCGAATGCGCTTACATCTACCACAATCTTGTTCGGGGCTGCTAATGCCAAAACTACACGCCGCAACCACTTGCACAGTCTCGCCACTTTGCAAGGTCCAGAACTACCGAGCCAAATCCTTGGTAATCACCCTTTGGGTCGCCTGCGTTGGCATGCACCCACTTGCATTTAATTTACGTGCTTCTGTATACAGATGCAACACGGCCTGTGCCGCGCATACATACCGAGAGCCTGGTTCGAGTATACATACGAGTATGCACATGCTAGGAAGGCACCTAAACAAGATGTCGTACTGAACGCCTCATCCACTCCATCACCTTCCTGCCTTTGACACCTGCAGCGTGATAGGTTGTGTAGGCGTACCTGCCGGATATGTGCCTTTGAACTGTTCGCAGCATGGTTTGCATGCCACTTGCAGAGAAAAGATCTGTCTGGATCTTGGCGCTTACTGTGTGATTTGTGATCAAGTCTGACTAGTCCTTGTCGTAAGTTTGAGAGGATTGCTGTACCTGCACCTCTCATCACTTTCAGAGATACGCCGCCACGCATTAGATTGTCCGAAGATGCAGACTGACTGTCTCGAAATAACGGAGCGACAACATTCCATGTCATCCCAAGTACGGTAATGAGAGGCACGGTTGAAACACTAGAACGGACGAAACGGCAAGTACAAAAATGAGTAATTCTCGCTCACATAGTATTTACCGATGGTGCATCAACAAGGATAGCCAGCCGAATCGGCTCATCAAGCTTGGACGGTCACATCCCAGAGGTGATATTTGAATTCATGACAATAAAACCTAGGCTTCCAACAGTGTGGCCGCGACCAATACCATGTCGTACCATGCTGAATTCAGTCACAAAACAAAAGCATGCCATGGCAGCCGTGCTCAGCAAATAGCGCAACGGCATCTATGATTGCGCAACATTGTACTCGCGGGCGGCTGTCGCATATTCGGGGAAGCGCGTTCTCACCCACACGAAACGGGCATGGGTGAGAAGGATGTACGAAACCCGCCGAATAGCAATTGTAAGAAGAGGGGAACACGCAAGGAGTGGCGCGACAGGCTATTGCCTTAGTCCCGCGAAGAGCAGTGGACGCGATGTGATTAAGGGAGCGTTGTATATCCCAGGCCGATGCTGCGACCTGCACCGTGATACGGAGTAGGTGGCTGCAGCCTCACCCACGCGCATGTTGTCCCAACGGCGCAACCCCACGCCGCCTCTGCGTAACACATCCAACGTGGACCCGTGGTCGTCGATCAGCTTTTTCTCGCCATGTGGAACCGGTCGTAACTTTGGCATTAGCGCGGGCTAGGGACACGAGGCGAGCTGGTGCCGAGACTCGAACGATTCATCAACCACTCACACGTCGGGATCGCATGTCACAGTTTAAGCCCGGGATCGAGGTCAAATTCCTTTACACACGCAACCTCCTTAGCGGTCCTACCCTGTAGGGCTTTTTCTTCGGGATGTCCCAGGTGCATCCGCCCGTAGCCACAAGCGGAGCGACTTCAAACAAGCTCCACTTGCGTCTACATGCTCGACCACTCGCAGTGGCCCGGATCCGTTGGGGGATCAGATCATGGCTACTCCCATGATGCATGTCATTGAGCCAGGTCCAATTGACATGGCCCAACTCTGCATTATTACTCGGGTACCTGATCGCACTGACCTTCTCCTCCGGCGTCTTGTCCGTAGTCTTATATCTTGGGCGCGGTCCGTCGCGCTGCTCCAAGATTGACTGGGACAGCATCCTAAATCCTCATCATACCAATCATTCCGCTTTCATCCCGCACCTTCTTCATCCACAACGTGAATCCCTACCGATCGGTCTTGGTCGCGCATCATGTGCGACTATACACAAGTCCAGTACAAGTGCAGCCATCTTCGCTATGTCGTCCGAGCCTGGTGTACCAAGTACCAAGAGACACACAAGAGATGTCCTGCGAACGTGGTAGCAATGTGAGACCCATCCAGCAACATACAGGCCGATGAGCTGACAATCAATTACAGAGAGTACCGCCTCGATGAGAACTGCAGTTTGTCTTCCATGTTTGCCCCACATTGCAGCCCTCTAACATCACTTCAGGCGACTGTAAAGGGTCACGGAGCAAAGCATCGTTATATTTTTGAGGAACATCACCCATTTCGGCGCATTCATTTTGTTGGTTTTCATTTAGCAAGGCGCACACGGCTCGGCGGAACTCTGCACAATACCCATTTGGAAAAAGCTTCACGGATTCTTTCATGTACCACAGCGAATGTAACATTGGTTCATCCTTCATTGCCGCTTCCGAGCTTCCGGCTAACACTCACCGCTACACCACGGCATTGCCCCAATGATTGCGACGGACCCAAACTCAGAATGTGCTTTACTTTCCCTGACAAGACCTGGGCGACAGCGTAGTGACATACCGACCCGAGATACCTTCGTGCGCGGAAGGAATCATAACGCTCGCCTCGGAAGCAAAAACGAGGCATGAAGCATCCATCAGCTTGCAGCAGGTCAGCACGACCTTTGAGCAAGTACCAATCATGCTATGATTGCATTGTGACGTCTCTCACGAGATTACTGGACCGACGGCATCCACCGCACTTTACGCTCCAACCACCGGCAGAGCCTCCGCAGACTACCACTGACGTGATTAGCACCAACGCTCAAACGCGCGGAGAGCATCCCGTCGGCTAGATAACACCAGTGATTCTCGACCCCAATATTTCGACGACATTCCGCCACGATTACCACCGATTGCAAAAACTTTTGGGTGGGTCACAAGACTTCTACCCATCCCAAGGATTAATGCGATCTCGGATGCTGCGCACTACTTCCATTCATCGGGCGGAGGACCGGCAAGCAAGCACGTGGATCAAGATCAAACCGAACTCCCTTCCCGCATTCGTGTCCCGGGACTTGGGAGCGCAGGACACAAAGCATTACGTGCCCCCATAACAGCCGGTATTATACCCTGTTCAGGGTTGCGAAACACACGCTTCTCGAAGCGTGGGGCCCCAAGGTACATGAGTACATGCCGACTCGACTTATGCACATGAACACTTTTGAACAGGACCAAATGTGGTGCGTGACTGATATTGGTGGATCAAACCATTGCGGGTAACGGTGTTGCATTAATGGAGGGTCGGGTAACCAATGAGGAAAATGCGAAGATCAAAGAGCATGGGCCTTTCCCTTGGACCTGCAGTGCTTTTTATCCATTGGCGGTCAGCCACGTCGTTGTTCATTTACTCCAGTCGAACACGAATTGGCACTTGCCCTCGACACGCAATCGCAAAGTGGATATGCTGAGGCCTGGTCATCATGTAGCAAGGTTGGGATCCTGTTTCCACGACAAGGTAACCTGTCCATGGCACATTGGGGCATACAGGTCCTCCCAACCATGACAATTCTCACTGCAGCCGGAAATAATGAAGCATGATCAACATGCTGACTGTTGGCGGGGCCAGATGGCGACATCGAAGCTTGAACCACATTGCAAGTGTCCCACATGTCAGCGCAAGGAGATGTTACGACCCTTGCATGGCCGCGGAACACATACCCACCAATCCTGCAAATCCTGCATGAATTCCACGTGGTTTTCGACCGTGCCCGTGATCGCCTTCGTCATTTCGCAAAACGTCAGGGTTCAATTTGGCGAGTACAAGATGCCATGGCAAGCCGCTTCTCACTGTGTTTCGAAGTCCGCTGCGGTCCCGCGGCGTGAGCAGCACTGCCTGAAGACTCGACTTACCGGTCTTACTGTGTCGGGGGCTAATCCCGGCGATCTGCTGACGTTCCTCCTGGCTTGCCTTCGGGAAGATACGACGGGATTGGCTTCAGATGTCACCGGCGCACCCGAACATGATAGCTATGGCAAGGCGTTACCCGACCCGTGAGATTCTCCTTTCTGTGCCTCATCACAACCACCCCACGCACTTGTAAAGCTACAGAGCTTATCCACCACGTACGATGGCTGTCGCTGTCATCGTGACGTTGCAAAAACTCGATACGAGACGACCACCGCGGAGTTGTGGTCGGAAACTGGCAACCCCTTCGCACACGGCCATGCCTGAGAGTCAACTGCCCGCGGATAGACATGATAGGTCAGGTTTACTCCAACAACCTCCAAAACATAAACCTTCGGCGCCGTTCCCCGGTCGCCAGTGTTCGTCCGCAATCGGCCACTCCGCGTTTTCCTAGGCCTGCGCCTTTGCCGCCTCCCCGCTGAACGCAATAGCAAAGGCTATCGGGGATGCGCATCAGTAAGTCTTGTTAATAAGGTGCACCGTTGAGCGATTCAAACACGATGGCTGTGCATAGCCCCTCGCATGCATTTGCTTAAACTATACAGGGAGACTCCCTGTGACGGACAGACCTTGCATCGCGTGGATAACCTCCGACGCTTTCTGTCTTTGCGCTGTCCTACAGTACCACAACACCAGTCGACACATGTCCAAAGATGTGAGTGTTACTCTGTTATTGGGCTGCAGGGCCATCCGGGCCTTTTCACAGCGCTGAGCCCCTCTTGGCTGCATC